>ERZ1108170.197-NODE-197-length-50914-cov-4.729802_pt1 | contig 50914 bp, 46 predicted proteins | sample MGYA00403705_ERZ1108170 | MGnify/ENA primary metagenome ERZ1108170 (study PRJEB35170, sample SAMEA104062422) | human gut metagenome | biome: human gut; feature: human-associated habitat; material: faeces | place: Denmark | collected 2012-06-15 ...
CCACCGCACAAGTCGTTTGTGCGGTGGTTTTTTTGCGGTCTTGACGCGGGGCACGTCGCGTGCCACAGACGGAGGCGAAAGGTTAAGAATTATTTTTTGTCTTTTTTAGAGAACTATTTTCTGGGTGAAGCAAATTTGCCTTATGCTGCTCCTCGAGCCACTCGAAGTAATCGTCTTTGCAATACTGATTTTTGCTGTATAAATGACGTTTCTCGGTATTATCCGCTCGAAAGTCATATAAAGCTTGATAATCCTTATAGTACTGATCCCAGTTGCCAGATGCGGGCTTAAATCCTTCGATGCGAGAGGTAAGCATACTTTTGATGCGTTGGGAAATTTCATCAGCCATAGGAAGATACTTTTTGATCTTCTTTTTGGCAACATGTTTACAATGATCTCCACAGTACTGAGCATCAGATGTGGTGTAATATCGGCCACAACGGATGCATTGACGAAGACGGATACAATGCCTAGCGCTATAGTCTAACGTAGCACGAATGTACTGCCAAAGATTTTCCACTGGATAAAGTCGTGCAGAAATGGGGTGGATAACCTTTTTTTCCGTTTCCCCATTTTTCCCTTTCTTTTCCTTATAAGTCGTGTAAGCGACAATAGGCTGAGCAGGCTGCGGCTCTGCATATTTTGGAAAAGGAAATAGTGCAGAAATATCCTCATCACTAAAATGATCTTTTGGAGCAGGAGCCGGATCAGTGCGGACGTTATATGCGCCAGTCTTAAAAACGGGCGTATCGATGGCATCTACGGGAATAGAAAAAGCATATACGGGAATAGCACTATCATATTCAAAGGAAAAAGCCATGCTGTATGGTTGGTACGTGAAAATTGTACCGGTAGTCTGAAGAATGTGATCTAAAAAACTCAAGTACTTGTCAGGGAAAGATTTGTACTTGCCATCCAAAGAGGCAAGATAATGCTTGACATAAAACAAATTGTACTTTGCAGCGATAATACTTCCAAAGTTTTTAGAAGATAAGATAACATCTGCGATTGCATAGGTAGTAGGCAATATCAGATTCAGATTTTTCATACAAGCCGTAGCAATAGCAGCTGCTTCATCAATAACTGCTTCATACCGGGCAATAGCCGTATGCAGCTCGAAAGCAAAAGGGCGATTTTGACCCGGAAATAAGCTGTCGGTGCCAGGCTTCGGCTCAGATTCAGAGAGCAAAAAAGGATCATATCGAACGTGCTCTATATAGGAACCATCGAACTCATAAAAGATCATTTCTGATGGGAAAAATTTAAGCTTTTGATACAAAAGTATCACCTCCTATATGTAGTATAGAGGAGAAAAAGTTTGCAGTCAAACCTTTTCGAAAATGCAAAATAGTAAAAGTTAAAAATGGTACAGGTGTAAAATTTGAGAGCGTGCTATACTTAAACCATCGAAAGGCCGCTCGATAAAAAGATACAAAAAGATATGAAACCCGGGTGAAATATCCTTAAAGGAGGAAATTATTATGCTGAAAGTTAGCGATTTGAAAATCGACGCAGCAAAGACTGTAGGCTCGCCGCTGGTGCTGTGCCGCACGCAGCCCACCATGGCGTATGAGGAGGGCGTGCGCACCACGAAGCGCGATGGCACGCGCTATTCTGTAGCGTGCCCGGCCGCAGGCATGCAGACCCTTACTGTAAAGGTACTGGGTCAGCAGACGGTTGAGTGCTCTGAGAAGGGCATGGTTTTGGTAGACTTCGACGATCTGGATATTTATGTCTATTTTAAGGACGGAAAGCCCTTTGTCGCAGGTCGTGCCAAGGCTATCCGTCTAGTAGACGGTCAGTAAGAAGCTGTAAACACACCATTCCAACATACATATTAGAAAGGTTGATTTTAAATGAAAAACATTGAGAATATCATGGATACCGAGAAGCAGAGCGTCGTTGCTAAGTCTTTCATGGCGACGCTCATCCGTCCGGAGGAACACGGCTACACCGGCACGCCTGTTGAGGTATGCGATAAGCTGTGCAACGAGTGGACCGAGGGTCATGACTCTCGCACGGGTGTGTGGGCATTTTGCCTGACCGCAGAGGGCGTTCCGCACGTCCACATGGTAGTGCAGGACAAGAACGCGATGCGTCTCTCGAAGCTTGCAGAAAGCTATGCCGTTGGCAGCCACTTTGAGGCGGTAAAGAGCGGCTATATGGCAGCGGAGGACTACATCCTGAAGCTGGAGGAGCAGGGCGAAGGTGCTGAAAAGGTACTCTGCGTCAAGCAGTATGGCGTTATCGTATAAAGCCATACTTGTCGGCGAAGAGGGGCGTACAGCCAGTGCGCCCCCACCGACCATTACGAGGAAAGGAGGTTTTGACATGATTGAAGATATGATGGGGTCGTATCAAGTCCTGTTAGCATCTAGTGCGCTTGTATGTCCGGTGCATGGTGTACAGGGCGTACTCTATGAGGTTGCTATTCCAAAGCTGGGCATGGCGCTCATGTCTGTTTACGTTGTAGGCGAGCGAGATATGTACGTCGAAGAAGGAACGCTGTTTCTGGTACGCTTTGAAGGCCTGAGGGTTTACAAAGAAGAAGATGGCTGCTATCAAGCAACGGCTGACTACATCGAGTGCGTACAGGCCATCAGAGAAGGAGAGTTCACTCAGTGAAAGGTCGTAAAGGAGCAAAGTACGATAAAAGATATAAGGATATCGTTACTAAGTCGTGGTTTGTGACTTTCGATAACCCGTCCGACCATGGTTATCCGGGTACGCCGGAGGAAGTATGTCTTCGGCTGTGCGAGGAGTGGATAGCTGAAAGTGATACTCGTACAGGGGCATGGGCTTATTGCGTGTCCGCAGAGGGCTTGCATCATGTTCATATGGTTCTGGAAGACAAAACATCCATGCGTTTTTCCAAAATCATCGGTGCGTATGCCGCTGGCAGTCATTTCGAGGCGACTAAAGGAAAGAAAGAGGATGCGCTGGACTATATCCATAAGGAAGGCAAGTACGCAGAGAAGGGCGAGAAGGTCCTTTATACTAAGCAGCATGGCGAGATTCAAGGAGCACAAGGCGAGCGTACAGATCTTGAGAAGATTGAAGCATTACTGGACGAAGGCAAAACACCAGCAGAAATTTATGAGATAAGTTTTTCATATCGGCGTTATGATAAACTCATTCGTGATGAGTACATCAAGAGGCAGTATGATCAAACACCGCAGTTCCGCACCGTCCGAGTACACTATTTAGTGGGCGAAAGCGGCACGGGAAAAAGCTATACATATGCACGTCTGTGCAAGAAGTACGGCGAAGATGCAGTTTGTCTTGTTACTGATTATTCTATTGGTGGCCTTGACCATTATATAGGTGAAAAGATTTTGTTTCTCGATGAGTACAAAGGTGAACTTCCATACGGTATGCTGCTTACGATTTGCGATAAGTACAAGGCCAATATTCACGCGAGATATAGAAATATCTGGGCGTTATGGGATGAGGTATACATCGCTTCAATCTATCCGCCGGAAGAGCTGTATGAAATCATGGTAGCGAAACAGCATCGCACGAGGGACACACATAAGCAGTTTTTACGGCGTATCCATGATATTACATATTTCTATATGAAAAAAGGACGTCATTGTCACTTGAAAATTCGGGGAAACGAATACGAGTCTTATGCTGCATTAAAGCATATAGCAGAGGAAAAGGCCAAAGGCAAAGTCAGGGGTTAGTATTACCCCCTGACTTTGTTACAAGTTACAAAGTGAACTTATGTAGAGTTATACGAAGCTATAAAAGGATACTATGTAACTTGATATGGTTACAAACCCAAAATTCGGTTACAAAAGAGGTGTTGAAAGTGCACTTTCAAAATAAGAAGAAAATTGCTTGCGCGGTAATCTCATTATTTATCGCCCTTGCTGTATACATCCGCTTCTATATGGCGATGTTTCCGAGTGTTGCATTAGTATGCGGTACTTGTGTAGGTATTCTTACATTCGTTACCTTGTGTTCACTTATACAAGGACAATTCGGAGTATTATCCGTGCGAAGCAATCTTGAGCGTATCGGCTTAATAAACAGGCGAGGTGAGCCGCCGTTTCTATTGAGGAAGTACCCTGATGAAGCGTATGAAAAGGGAACGATCTACGAGTTTACCAATAGCGGCATTCCGCAGGAAGATTGGGTTGCGTTCCGAGAAAAGCTCGAAGCAGCCTTCAATGTTTTTGTGTATAAGATCACGCCGGGAAAAAATCGCCGTCGAGTTCTGGTATATGCGGTTCCAGCGGATGAGGGATTGCCTCAAAAACTGGAATGGTCGCCGATTCATCTCATCAATGATGACTTTTCGTTGGCACTGGGCCGCGGTTTGCAGGGCATTGTGACGATTGATCTTGCGGTTGCTCCTCATGTCCTGATTGGCGGCAGCACAGGCAGCGGCAAGAGTGTATTGCTGAAAAATTTGTTGATGCAGTGCGTTTTCAAGGGCAGCGATGTTTACATAGCCGATTTCAAGGGCGGACTTGATTTTCCTCGGGTCTGGTGGGAGAAGACACAGGTCATTATTGAGCCGGTGAAGTTTTTGCAAGAGCTGCAAAAGATCGAAGCGGAAATGAAGCATCGCATAGAGGTCTTACGCAAGGCCGATAAACGTAATCTACACGATTACAATTTCATCCATAGTGAGTACAGGTATCCGCGTATCGTTATCGCGTGCGATGAAGCCGCGCAGCTACTTGATAGGACTGGCCGCACCAAAGAGGAAAAAGAGGTCATCGAGCAGATTACCAAATATCTGGCGCTGTTTGCGCGTCAAGGCCGTGCGGTCGGTATTCACCTCATGTTAGCTACACAACGTCCAGATGCCAATGTTATTCCGGGTGCAATCAAGTCGGAGCTGGATTGCCGTATCTGTGGTCGCGCGGATTTGATTCTGTCGCAGATTGTGTTGGATACCGGCAACGCCAACACGCAAATTCCAAAGGACGCAAGAGGTCGTTTCCTGCTGGGCGATGGCGGTGACGGTGTGCTTTTTCAAGGCTTTTGGTTTGATGATGAAGGGTGGTGGAATCCATGGGAGAAGAAAAATGCTTAGTACCCGTATGGGAAAAAGAGCTTCTATCAGTAAAAGAAGCAGCCGCTTATTTCGGTATCGGAGAAAATAAACTTCGCGAGCTTACGGACAATCCAGATTGTCAAAGCGTACTCTGGGTCGGCAGCAAGCGCCTGATAAAGCGAGAGAAAATGAAAAAGTATCTCTCAGATATTGATGAGATTTAATTCTAAAACAGCAGCGAATCGGTTTACCGTGTTCGCTGCTGAATAAATTTTAAGATAAATGAGCATATGATATGCTAAGGGATAGAAAAAAAGATAAAGCATGTGTTATAATACATATGTAAAGTCGTTTTGTTCCTTAGCAAAGGAGAACAGCTATGGAACATCGCAAGGATAAAAAGAATCGGGTTTTGAAGGACGGTGAAAGTTACCGAGAAAAAGAAAATCGGTATATGTACCGCTGGTTGGACAACGATAAAAAGAGGCATTACATTTATGCGGCAACGTTATCTGAACTGCGCAGAAAAGAGAAAGAAATCAGTCAAAATGTGAATGACGGTATCAACACCGAAAAAAGCAATATGCGACTGGATGATCTCTATGACTGGTGGAAAAACAATAAGATCGGCATTAAGGAATCAACATACGTCAACTATGTTTATATGTATGAGCGATTTATCGGTCCGAGAATTGGTCATATAAAATTAAAGGATATTAGGAGATCGACGGTTCGGGGATTGTACAATAACCTTACGAAATGCGATGATGCAGGGCAGGTTATGGCCATCAATACGCTGGAAATTATTCACAATGTCTTGCACCAGATTTTGCAGGTTGCTGTGGATGATGATTATATCCGAAAAAATCCGACGGACCGGGCACTGAAAGAGATTAAAAAAGCGAACAGCTATGAGCGGCCACAGCGCAAGGCGCTGACCGTCGAACAACAGAAAATCTTTGTTGATTTCTTGAAGACAAAGCCATACTATAAACGGTGGAGCATTTTGTTTGCTGTTCTGTTAGGTACAGGATGCCGTATTTCAGAGTTTGTCGGCTTGCGCTGGTGTGATGTTGACTGGGAACATAACTTGATTTCCATCAACCACAATCTGGTGTACAGAGTACATGAGAATAACAAATGCTATTTCACTATTTCGACGCCAAAGACAAACGCCGGTTGCCGTACAATTCCAATGTTGCCAGAAGTCCGAAAAGCGTTAGAGGATGAACGATGCCGTCAACAGAAGACGGGTAAAACATGTCAAACTGTTGTTGATGGATACAAAGGCTTTATTTTCTTTAATCGCTATGGTAATGCTTATCAGCCAGCGGCAATCAATCGCCAGATTGATCGTGTTGTACTGGCCTACAATGAGGAAGAAACGAAAGCGGCAGAGAAGGAAATGCGTATGCCTGTGTTGTTGCCGGATTTCAGTTGCCACCAGTTGCGTCATACTTTCTGTACGAGAATGTGTGAGAATGAAACGAATATCAAGGTCGTTCAAGATATTATGGGGCACACAGATATTCGTACAACGCTGGAAATTTATGCAGAAGCGCAAGACGCATTGAAAGAGCAAGCAGTAGAGAATTTGGCTGGAAAGATCGGAGTTTACTGACACCGATTTTGACACCAAAATCGAGCAAGACTATAATAAGTTATGTGAAAATGTGTGAACCAAAGTGCGTGATTTAGTGCGATTTAGTACGGTATAATAGCATATAAGAGGATATAAAAGCATATAAAAATGGCGCTTACCAATCCCGACAATGAAGCCGCTGGACTCCGACAAGAAGGCTGAAAAGGCGGCTCCGGTTCAGGCGGAGGCTGCTCAGGCAGCTCCCGAGGCGGAGGAAAAAATCGACTTCTCGAACGTGGAGATCGAGCCGCTGTTCCAGGATTTCGTTGATTTTGACACCTTCTCCAAGAGCGATTTCCGCGCTGTGAAGATCAAGGAATGTGAGGCGGTGAAGAAGTCCAAGAAGCTCCTGAAGTTCGTTCTGGATGACGGAACCGGCGAGGACCGCGTTATTCTGAGCGGCATTCATGAGTATTACGAGCCGGAGGAGCTGGTCGGCAAGACCTGCATCGCTATCACCAATCTGCCGCCGCGCCCGATGATGGGCATCGACTCCTGCGGCATGCTGATCTCTGCCGTTCACCACGAAAACGGCGAGGAAAAGCTCCATCTGCTGATGGTCGATCCTCACATCCCGGCAGGCGCAAAGCTGTACTAAGCACCCCCGGAAAACGCATCAGAAAGCCTGTCTGATGCGCAGTTCAATATAAAGCAGCCCCGCAGAAGTAATTCTGCGGGGCTTTAGACTGTCGAAAAACCATCGTTTTTCCGACAATCTGTGTTTTGCCTGAAACGTACTTTATCGTCAGACTGCCAGCCGCGCAGCAGTCCTCTACTGCGGGATCAGCCAGATGCCGCGAACCTGTTTTGCGCCCTTTATCCTGCCCTCCGCGCAGCGGCGGCGCAGCTCTTCAGCCTCGATGTGCCACAGGCGCGATGCGTCGTGTATGGTCAGAAAACGCTTCTCTTCCATCGTGTCCTCCTCCCTCCTGCGTTCAGCATCTCTTTTTTTCGTATTATACACGCTCTGCCGCCGTTTATACCTGATACGGCGGCCTTGTTTTTTCGCCTGCGGCAATTCCGCTCTTTTCTTTTTCCCGTTTTTCCTTTATAATGACAGTACAAGCGTAAATACAAGGCTGTACCCGAACGGTACAGACGAATACCGGAGGGAGTAATGTTATGTCAGTGCAGGAAATTTGCCGCGTTGCGGAAAATACGCAGCTTGGCGACGGTTTATTTTTGATGGTGCTGCACGCACCGAAGATCACGGAGCTGGCGCAGTGCGGTCAGTTCGTTCACATTGCCTGCGGCGAGGGTCATCTGCTGCGCCGCCCGATCTCGATCTGTGCATGGAAGGCGCCCGAGCTGCGCATCGTCTTTCAGGTGAAGGGCGAGGGCACGAAGTGGCTCAGCGAGCGCAGGACCGGCGACGAGCTCGATGTGCTCGGCCCGCTCGGCCACGGCTTTGACGTCGGCGCACTCGGCAGCGCTCCGGTGTTCATCGGCGGCGGCATCGGCGTGCCCCCCATGCTCGGCTGCGTGCGCGAGGCGGTAAAGCGGGGCGCAAAGCCTGCGGCCATCCTCGGCTTCCGCAATAAGGGCGCCGTTATCCTTGAGGGCGACTTCCGCGACGAATGCGAGACCTTCGTCACGACCGACGACGGCTCCTATGCCCGCCACGGCTTTGTCACCGATGTGCTGAAGGAGCAGATCGCCTCTGCTTCCGGCGTCGCGGCCTGCGGCCCGAAGCCCATGCTGAAGGCCATCGCCGCCATCGCGAAGCAGGCCGGCGTTCCCTGCCAGGTTTCGATGGAGGAGCGCATGGGCTGCGGCATCGGCGCGTGCCTCGTCTGCGCGTGCGCGCTCAAGGCGAAGGACGGCGAAACCCGTTACGGTCACGTCTGCAAGGACGGTCCGGTATTCAATGCTGAGGAGGTCGAGTGGTAATGGCTGATTTAAGAGTAAATTTCTGCGGCGTGGAGCTGAAAAACCCCATCACGACCGCATCCGGCACGTTTGGCTTCGGCCATGAATACGGCGAGTTCTTCGACCTGTCCCAGCTCGGCGGCATCGGCGTCAAGGGTCTGACCCCGACCGAGCGCCTCGGCAATCCTGCGCCGCGCATCGCGGAGACCCCGCAGGGCATTCTCAACTGCGTCGGCCTGCAGAACCCGGGCATCGACCGCTTCATCAAGGAACAGATCCCCTTCCTGCGTCAGTACGACACGAAGATCATCGCCAACGTCTCGGGCAACACGGTCGAGGAATACGAGGGCATGGTCGAAAAGATCTCGGACGCGGACGTCGACCTCATCGAGATGAACATCTCCTGCCCGAACGTAAAATGCGGCGGCATGGCCTTCGGCACGCAGCCGAAAATGGTCGAGGAGGTCGTTTCGGCAGCAAAGGCAAAGGCGAAAAAGCCGCTCATCGTCAAGCTGTCCCCGAACGTCACCGACATTGCCGAGATCGCCCGTGCGGCCGAGTCTGCCGGCGCGGACGCGCTCTCGCTCATCAACACCCTGCTCGGCATGCGCATCGACATCGAAAAGCGCCGTCCCATCCTGTCCAACGTCATGGGCGGCCTGTCCGGCCCGGCGGTGTTCCCGGTCGCGGTCCGCATGGTCTATCAGGTCCGCCGCGCGGTCTCCGTGCCCATCCTCGGCATGGGCGGCATCCGCACCGGCCGCGACATCGTGGAAATGCTGCTCGCGGGCGCGGACGCAGTCGCCATGGGCACCGTGATGTTCAACGACCCCACCGCTCCCGTCAAGGCGCTGCGCGAGCTTGAGGAATGGATGGACGCACACGGCGTCAAGAGCGTTTCCGAGCTGTCCGGCGCGGTCGAGGTCGGCTGATGGCGGCGACGGTCTACATCATCCGTCACGCCGAGGCCGAGGGCAACATCTACCGCCGCTGCCACGGACTGTATGACAGTCTGCTCACGCCGCGCGCATATCAGCAGCTCCCCTGTCTGGCGAAGCGGTTCGAAAACGTGCCGCTCGCGGCGGTCTACGCCTCCCCCCTGTTCCGCGCACGCACGACCGCACAGGCGGTCGCAGCGCCGCACGGTCTGACAGTCGAGCTGCGGAATGATCTGCACGAGATCGACATGGGCGACTGGGAGGATCTCCCGTGGGCCGAGCTGCCGCACGGCTGGCCTGACCAGTACGCGAAATGGTGCGCCCGTCCGTGGGAGGCTGCGCCGCCGCACGGCGAGACCGTCATGCAGGCAGGCGCACGCATGCTGAACGAGGTGCGCCGCCTTGCGCAGGAAAACGACGGCAAAGCCATCGCCGTCGTCACGCACGGCTCCGCCATCCGCGGCGCGCTGACCATCGCGCACGGCTTTCCGCCCGAAAAGATGAACGAGATCGGCTGGGGCGACAACACCTGCGTGGCGCGGCTCGATTTTGCCGACGACGGCAGTATCGACGTTGTATATGAAAACGACGCCTCTCATCTGCCGCAGGAGCTTTCGACCTTCGCCTGCATCGGCTGGAAGAACGCCAAAGGCATCCCGGTCTCGCCGCAGATCTGGTTCCGCCGCGCCGACCCGAACAATCCACAGGATGTGGATAAGATCGTGGAATTCATGCGCGAGCTGCACCGCAATGCCTACGGCACGGACGAGGGACTTGACCCGGCCGCCCTCCTCCGCGACGTAGAGCGCGCGCAGCAGGTCTCGCCGCGCTCGTGTACGTTCGGTCTGCTCGAGGACGGAACGCCCGCCGCGCTCGTCTACCTCAAGACCTGGTACGACGAGGAGCCGGACGTCGGTCTGCTCGGCGGCTTCTGCATCAGCAGCGAATACCGCGGCTGCGGTCTGAGCGCACAGATCCTCGGTCAGGCCATCAGCGTATACCGCTCGCTCGGAAAGACCTGGCTGTGCGCCCATGTGGCCGAAAAAAACCTGCGCGCGCAGGGCTTTTATCGCAAATTCGCCTTCGAGCAGCGCGGCGAGCACCGCGATGCGAACGGCCTGCACTACCGCATGTTCAAGCGCCTGACGGCGGAATAATCCGCCTTGACAAAGCCGCCTCGCCGTTATACACTTTATCTGAATAAAATTAGCAACAGGGGGCACCCACTCATGTTTGATACCGTACTCGTTGCCGGACTCGGTCTGATGGGCGGCTCGATGGCGAAAACCATCAAGGCGCGCACGCTCAGCCGCGTTCTCGGCTGGAACCGCACCCGCGCGACCGCAGAACAGGCTCTCGCTGACGGCTCGATCGACGCCATCGCGACCGACGCACTGTTCCGCGAGGTCGATCTTGTCATTATCGGCCTTTATCCGCAGGCAACCGTGGACTGGCTGCTTGAAAATATGCCGAAAATGAAAAAGGGCTGCGTGATCGTCGATATGGTCGGTGTCAAGCAGTTCATGGTCGATCATCTCGAGCAGGCCGCGCTCGACGCAGGCGTGCACTACGTCGGCGGACATCCGATGGCCGGCCGCGAGTTCTCCGGCCTCGACTACGCCCTTCCCACGCTGTTCGACGGCGCGAGCATGATCTTTGTGCCGACAAGGAGCAGCAGCGAGCGCATCCTGTCTCAGCTCGAGGCGTATTTCATGTCGCTCGGCTTCGGCCAGACCGTGCGCTGCACGGCCGAGCAGCATGACCACATGATCGCCTTCACCTCGCAGCTCGCGCACGTCGTTTCCTCGGCCTACATCAAGAGCCCCGAGGCCGACAAGCACAACGGCTACTCCGCCGGCAGCTACAAGGACCTCACGCGCGTCGCAAAGCTGAACGAAACCATGTGGAGCGAGCTGTTCCTGTGCAATGCCGAGCCGCTCGCGTGCGAGATCGACGAGATCATAAGACACCTTGACGAATACCGCCGCGTCATCCGCGCCGGCGACCGTCAAACGCTCACCGAGCTGCTGCGCGACGGCCGCATCCGCAAGGAGAATCTGGGCTGATATTCAAGAATGCAGGAAAACCGAGGCGCATGTCCCGGTTTTCTTTGCGTCTGCTGTAAAAATAAATGTTACCGACAGGCTGTCTTTTTAAAATTTTTGCTTTTCTGCACTGTTTTTCCCGGTTCTGCACCGTAAATCTTTACATGACAAACCGTCTGTTATGGTGTATACTATATTAAGCATAATCATAATATAAATATCTGTCGATTTATCATAAAAAGGAGTATTTCATGCCGAAATTAGGACTTATTTCGCTCGGCTGCGCCAAAAATCTGGTAGACAGCGAGCATATGCTCTCCCTGATGCGCGACGCGGGCTGGGAGATCACGGAGGATATGAGCGAGGCGGACGTTGGCGTGGTCAACACCTGCGGCTTCATCGAAGCGGCAAAGACCGAAGCCATCGAGACCATCCTCGAGACCGCGCAGTACAAGCAGACCGGCCGCATGAAGGGTCTGGTCGTCACCGGCTGTCTCGTGCAGCGCTACGCGGACGAAATGCGCAGGGAGCTGCCTGAGATTGACGTATTCTGCGGCACCGGCAGCTATGACAACATTGTGGACGCCGCGACTGCGGCGCTTCGCGGCGAACAGGCCGCCTACATGGCGGACATGACCGCCGCCGCGCTCGACGGCGGCCGCAGCCGTCTGACCCCCTCCTACACCGCGTACTTCAAGATCGCGGAGGGCTGCTCGAACACCTGCGCCTACTGCATCATCCCCAAGCTGCGCGGACGCTACCGCAGCCGCGAGATGGCGTCTCTGCTCGAGGAGGCGCGTGCGCTGAGCGATGCAGGCGTCAAGGAGCTCATCGTTATCGCGCAGGACATCACCAAGTACGGCATGGATCTGCCGGAGCACAAGCGCCTGCTCCCCGAGCTGCTGCGTGAGCTGTGCAAGCTGGATTTCACATGGATCCGCCTGCACTACCTCTACCCCGACCAGATCACCGACGAGCTCATTGACGTCATCGCTGAGGAGCCGAAGATCGTAAAATACCTCGATATCCCGCTCCAGCACGTTTCTAAGCGCATCCTGCGCGCGATGCACCGTCCGGGCGACGGCGCGGAGTTTACCGCGCTCATCGAGGATATGCGCCGCCGCATCCCAGGTCTCGTGCTGCGCACGAGCCTGATCGTCGGCCTGCCCGGCGAGACCGATGATGAATTCGCTGAGCTGTGCGAGTTCCTCCAGAACGTCGCCATCGAGCGCGTCGGCGTGTTCGAGTATTCGCCCGAGGAGGGCACGGAGGCCGCCGAAATGCCCGACCAGATCGACGCCGACACCAAGCAGAACCGCCGTCTCATCGTCGAGGAGCTTCAGTCCGGCGTACTCGACGACTACAATACCTCGCGTCACGGCGAGGTCATGCAGGTGCTCGTCGAGGGCTTCGACGACGAGCAGCAGCTGTGGTACGGCCGCACCTATGCGGACTCGGTCGAGGTAGACGGCCACGTTTACTTCGACGCGATGGACACCGAGCCCGGCGAAGGTGAATTCGTTTCCGTCCTCATCACCGAGAGCCTTGGCCCCGATCTGCTCGGCGTCCGCCAGAAGGAGGCATAACATATGACTACCGCTAACAAGATCACGCTCACCCGCATCGCGATGATCCCGTTTTTCATCTATTTCGCGGCGCAGCCCATGCTGATCATCGACAGGGGGAACTATATCGTTTCGTTCCCGACCTGCACAGTCATCGCGCTCGTGCTGTTCTGCGTCGCGTCGTTTACCGACTTTCTGGACGGCTACGTCGCCCGAAAGTACAATCAGGTAACGGATTTCGGCAAATTCGTCGATCCGCTCGCGGACAAGCTGCTCGTCGCGTCCGCGCTCATCCTGTTCGTTGAGCAGAAGGCCATGGCAGGCTGGATGGTATGCGTCATCCTCGCGCGCGAGCTGATCATCACCTCGCTTCGCGTTGTCGCAGCCAACAAGGGCGTTGTCATGGCGGCGACCTGGACCGGCAAGGTCAAGACCTGCGTGCAGATCGGCGGCATCATCGTCATTTACCTGCACTATATCATTTTCGGCGCGCTGGCAAGCCAGCCTAACACCTCCTTCAGCACGATTTTTGCTATTCGCACGGATGGCGCCGACCTCATCCTGACCATCGTCGGCTGGGTGGTAACGCTCGTCACCATCTACTCCGGCTATGATTACCTCAAGAAGAACTGGGACCTCATCAAGGACGGCGCAGTAAAGGCAAAGTAAACACGTTTTTCGGGGACGGCTTCGGCCGTCCCTTTTGCTTTTCGGCGCTTTTGTGACAGAACTTTCCTCGTGTTCCTCTTTTCGAGTGATTGACTTTCACCGCACGATATGGTAAATTAAATATATATACCATTCGGATATAATAACAGGGCGGCTGTGAACGTTTTTCGCGCTCCGCGCGACGCCGCGCCGCATCACCTTTGAGAGGAAGTGGATACCGTGAAAAATTCTACCAAGCTGAAAGCGGGTCTGCTGCTGACCAGTCTGGCCTGTGCCGCTGGTGCAACGGCTGCTCTGGTTTTGCTTCAGAAGAAGCGTGAAGAAGAGGTTTATCATGAGGCCGAGCTCAAGGCCATGGACGAGCTGGAGGAAATGATGCGCAGCGAGTCCGACTGTGCTTCCTGCGCCTGCGCGGAGGAATGCCCGGCGCCTGAGACCTATGCCGCTGCGAAGAACGACGCCGCGGCCGCCGAAACACCGGCAGAGCCGCCGGAGGAGGAATCTGACGGCAAGCCGGACATCGAGATCGAAATCGTGGACGGCGACGAGGAAACGGACGAAGATGACGACGAGCCGGAAACCGCCGGTCTCGAGGACTGAGACATAAACGCAGACGGGCAGAGTACGCTCTGCCCGTTTTATTTCAGGAGGAAACACTATGTTTGAATATGAGGGCCGCGTATTCCGTCCGCCTTCCGAGGCGTACAGCCTGATCGTTCAGGTCACGATCGGATGCAGCCACAATAAATGCACGTTCTGCGATATGTACAAGGAAAAGCGCTTCCGCGTGCGCAAGCTCGAGGACGTCAAGGCGGATTTCGACGAGGCGCGCCGCATGTACCGCCGCGTCGACCGCATTTTCCTTGCCGACGGCGACGCGCTGATGTGCCGCCCCGAGCATATGGCGGAGATCCTGCGCTATATCAAAAAGCTGTTCCCCGAGTGCGAGCGCGTCACGAGCTACGGCTCCCCGGCGTCCATCCTGTGCAAAAAGCAGGAGGATCTTAACCTGCTGCACGAGCTCGGCCTCGAGATGATCTATCTGGGTCTGGAATCCGGCTCGGATGAGGTGCTGCGCCGCGTCAACAAGGGCGAGACCGCCGACGAGATCGTCCGCGCCGGTCTGATGGTCAAGGAGGCCGGCATGAAGCTGTCTGTCACCTGCATCGCCGGTCTCGGCTCGCTCGAGCTCTCCGAGGAGCATGCCGTCAAGACCGCCGAGGCGCTCTCGCGCATGAAGCCGGAGTACATCGGCCTGCTGACGCTGCTGTTCGAGCTGCCGACGCCGCTCATGCGCGACTGGCAGGAAGGCCGCTTCTATCTGATGAACCCGATCGAGATCGCGCACGAAACGCTCATCCTTCTCGAGCATATCGACTCCGAGGGCAGCATTTTCCGCGCAAACCACGCTTCCAACTACGTCAACCTCGCCGGCACGCTCAACCGCGACCGCGACGCGATGTGTCAGCGCCTGCGGCAGGCGCTCGAGGGCAAGGTCAAGTTCCGCAGCGAATCCTTCCGTGCAAGATAACCAATCGAAAACGTTTTCGTTTGTGTGATTCGTGTAAATTGTGAATCTTTTGTGTTTTTTGTGTTACAATTTCAGAAAAATCGGGACAGGATAGCTTTTTTATGCTATACTGTTCCTGTTGTAAAGTTCAAGCCTGTACACGCACTGCGCGTTAAGAATTTGTTAAGGCGTTCGCCTTAGGAACCGTTCCGTCTGGAGGATTGTTGATGGATTCCGTATCTCATATTCGTGTCGCAAATCTGCTTATGGATTATGTCGAGCAGACTTGCGGCGTAACCTTTGACCCGAGCGGCTTCGTCTACGGTAATTTGAAGCCCGACCTCACCGGCACCTACCTCACCAAGCGCCACAATCCGTCGATCATGATGGACGAAGTGATGGATAAAATCCGTGCTTTTGCAGAAAAGTATACGATCGCTCCCACGAACGGCCGCGAGCTGTCGGTCGATCTCGGTGAGATCTGCCACTACATGACCGATTTCTTTACCTATCCGCACAACGATGACATCTACACGCACAACCTGTTCGCGCACTATGTCTACGAAAAGCGTGTCGCGTTCGTGATCCGCCGCCGCATGACCGAGGCGAAGTTCGAGCAGTGGGTCAACCCGATCATCCCGCCGACGAGCGTGGATGCTCTGCTGAACCGCATCACCGATATGCACGACGCTTACCGCGCTGCGGGCCGCCATCACGGCATTGACGACGATCTGGTGCATATCTGCCGCGCGACTGCAACTGTCGTGCTCTCCATCATCAGCATCGTTTACGAGCAGGTCGAGGAGACCGCTCCCGCGCTCGCATAAAGCCCATCTGCGCCCTGTAAAAAGACCGCAAAAATGCGGTCTTTTTTTTGTTTTTACGGGGCCTTTCTTGCCTTTTTGCACAAATTTATCATTTTATCAAGAAAAACTGCATCGGGGTCTTGTCAAGCCAGCGAATACCAGATAAAATAGTATATAATTGCAGGCTCAAAAATCCAATCCTGCATAACTGGGGGAAAATAAATATGGATATCACGGCAACTGTATGGACGCTTCTGCCTCCGATCATCGCGATCGCGCTGGCGCTCATCACCAAAGAGGTCTACTCCTCACTGCTGATCGGTATTCTGGCAGGCGCACTGCTGTATACCGGCTTCAATCCGCTCCATGCGGTCGAAACGACCTTCGAGATCATGGGCGGCAAACTCGGCGACAACATCAACATCTGCATCTTTCTGGTGCTGCTCGGCATTCTGGTGTCGCTCGTCACAAAATCGGGCGCGTCGCGCGCCTACGGCGAATGGGCGGTCAAGACTATCAAGTCTCGCCGCGGCGCCTCCTTCGCAACGTCCTTTCTCGGCATCTTCATCTTTGTCGACGACTATTTCAACTGTCTGACCGTCGGCACGGTCATGCGTCCTGTCACCGACAAATACAGCATCACGCGCGCAAAGCTCGCCTACATCATCGACGCAACGGCGGCTCCGGTCTGCATCATCGCCCCGATCTCCTCGTGGGCGGCGGCGGTCGGCTCCTCCCTGCCTGAGTCGAGCACGATGGACGGCTTCTCGCTGTTCATGAAGACCATCCCGATGAACCTGTACGCCATTCTGACGCTGATTTTCCTCGTCTGGCTGATGGCGGCGGACTTCGATTTTTCCGCTATGGGCAAGTACGCGCGTGAGCACAAGGACGACGACCTCTCCCACCTTGAGGAGAACTACGTGGTCGGCGGCGCAGGCAAGGTCTACGACCTGATCCTCCCGATCGCGGTGCTGATCGTGCTTTGCATCGGCGCGATGCTGTACACCGGCGGCATTCTCGAGGGCGCGAACATCATCGACGCTTTCGCGGACTGCTCGTCCTCGACCGCTCTGGTGCTCGGCTCGTTCTTCACGCTCGTGTTCACCTTCCTGCTGTACATCCCGCGCAAGGTCCTGTCCTTCGGCCAGTTCTGCGAGGCGTTCACCGAGGGCTTCAAGTCCATGGTGCCGGCCATCCTGATCCTGACGCTCGCGTGGACGCTGTCCGGCGTATGCTCGGCTGACTACCTCAACATCGGCGGCTTCGTTTCCTCTATCGTCAGCGCGGACTCGGTTATCTCCATGCTGATGCCGGCGATCTTCTTCCTCATCGCGCTCGGTCTCGCGTTCGCGACCGGCACGAGCTGGGGTACGTTCGGCATCCTTATCCCGATCGCCGTCGCGGTATTCGGCGACAGCGCGACCACCATGCTCGTCATGACCGTTGCGGCCTGCCTGTCCGGCGCAGTCTGCGGCGACCACATCTCTCCGATCTCGGACACCACGATCCTGGCGTCCGCAGGCGCACAGTGCCACCACATCGACCACGTTTCCACGCAGCTTCCCTATGCGCTGCTCGTTGCGGCGATGAGCTTCGTCGGCTTCCTTGTCGGCGGCGTCACCGGCAGCGGCGTGATCGCTCTCATTGTCGGTCTGGTCCTGCTCGCGCTCACCATCTTCGTCATCTCCGCCAAGCACAAAAAGGCGGCGAACTAAAAAAAGTCTGCGGCTTTTGGCTGCACAATAAACCCAAACGGCTCTCTCCTGTCATAGGAGGGAGCCTGTTGTCTGAAAAAGCGAAAGAAGGCATCCCATTTTGATCACTGATTTGACCGAAGGCAGTCCATCGAAAAAGCTGTTCTGGTTCTCCATGCCGCTCCTGCTGAGCGTTGCATTCCAGCAGTTGTACCAGATGGCGGACTCCATGATCGTCGGCCGTTTTGCAGAGTCGGCACAGGCCGGTGAGCTCGCGCTCGCCGCCGTCGGCGCAAGTTATCCGATCACGCAGCTGTTCGTTGCTGTTGCGACAGGCATCAACATCGGCACCTCCGTCCTCGTCTCGCAGCTGTTCGGCGCGAAGCGCTACCTGCGCATGAAGACCGCGATCTCGACCGCCCTGATCACCACGACCGTCGTCTCGCTGCTGCTGACGCTGTTCGGCGCGGTCTGCACCAACGGTCTGATGAGTGCGCTCAACACCTCGGTGGATATTTTCGCGGACGCCTCGCTCTATCTGCGCGTCTATGTGTTCGGTCTGCTGTTCCTGTTCATCTACAACGTGTGCACCGGCATTTTCAACGCCATGGGCGACAGCCGGACGCCGCTGTTCCTGCTCATCCTGTCCTCGGTCGGCAACGTCATCCTCGACATCGTATTCGTCGCCATGCTGCACTGGGGCGTTGCAGGCGTTGCATGGGCGACCTTTATCGCGCAGGGCGCATCGGGCGTGTTCGCCTTCTTCCTGCTCATGCGCCGCGTGCGCACCTTTGACACCGGCCATCATTTCATCCTGTTCGCACCCGAAATGCTGCGCCGTCTGACCAACTACGCCATCCCCTCCATCGCGCAGCAGAGCTTCGTCTCGGTCGGCAATCTCATCATTCAGTATTACGTCAACCTGTGCGGCCCGACCGTCATCGCCGGTTTCTCGGTCGCAAACCGCATCAATATGTTTGCGCTGACCTGCTGCATGTCGTTTGCGTCCGGTCTGTCGAGCTACGTCGCACAGAACATCGGCGCGCGCAAGCTCGACCGTGTCGGCCCCGGCCTCAAGGCCGGCGGAACGTTCTCGGTCGGTCTCGGCATCGTGTTCATGATGATCTATCTGCCGCTCGCAAACCGTATCATCAGCCTGTTCCTGCCTGCCGGCAGTGCATCGGGGGTTGTTGATGTCGCCCGCGGCTATCTATTCACCGTCGTGCCGTTCTACGTCGTCGTCTGCATCAAATTCGTCTGCGACAGCGTGCTGCGCGGCGCAGGCGCGATGCGTCCGTTCATGATAACGACGTTCTCCGACCTTATCCTGCGCGTTGTCCTGTCCATCGCCCTGTTCTACGTCATCGGCAACGAGCACGGCATCTGGATGAGCTGGCCGATCGGCTGGTTCCTCGGCTCGGGTCTGTCCGTGTTCTTCTACAAGACCGGCGCATGGCGCAAGGATCTGCCCACGCTGTAACTGTCGAAAAACACTGTATCCTCCATCGAAAGATGGAGGATTTTTTTGTCGGTAATATCCATCTTTGCGCTGGCAGCGCGTTAGTTTCGCGACAGTCTCTTGCATCACAGAGCAAAAAAGGGTATACTGGTACTATCTGAACATCTGGAGGAAATCCGAATATGCGAGATGGATTTATCAAAATCGCAGCCGCGACGCCCGATCTTCACGTTGCGGACTGCGAATATAACGCTGCGGAGATCGTGAAGCAGGCGAAGCAGGCTGCCGCAAAGGGCGCGAAGCTCATCACCTTCCCCGAGCTGTGCCTGACCGGCTACACCTGCGGCGACCTGTTTTTGCAGGAAACGCTGCTCGAGGGCGCGCTGAAGGCGCTCGAAACCGTCCGCCGCGAAAGCGAAGAGATTGCCGCCGTCATCGTCGTCGGTCTGCCGCTGCGCGTCAAGGGCAAGCTGTACAACGTCGCAGCTGTCGTGAACGCAGGCGATGTACTGGCGTTCGTCCCGAAAACGTACATTCCGAACTACTCGGAGTTCTACGAGCAGCGCCATTTTGTCTCTGCCGACACGCTCAGCGGTATGGAAAACGTGCTGATCAAGGCCGCGGACGGCGAGCCGTGCTGGGTTCCGCTCGTCACCGATACCATTTTTCAGTGCGACGAGCAGCCGCTGTTCACCTTCGGCGTAGAGATCTGCGAGGACCTCTGGGTGCCGAATCCGCCGTCTACTACATTGGCGCAGATGGGCGCGCACATTATCGTCAATCTGTCCGCGTCGGATGAGATCATCGGCAAGGCGGGCTATCGCCGCGACCTCGTGCGTCAGCAGTCCGGCCGACTGCTGTGCGCCTACCTGTATGCGGACGCCGGCTTCGGTGAATCCACGCAGGACCTTGTCTTCGCCGGTCACGACCTCATTGCCGAGAACGGCGCCATGCTCGCGGAGAGCCGCATGTTCGAGCAGGGCATCATCTACGCCGACATTGACCTTCAGCGCCTCGCGCACGAGCGTCAGCGCATGAATACCTTTGAAGCGGTCGAGGGCGGTGTATTCTCGTTCTCGCTCGCGCCGGCAGAGAACGACCTTGCTGACCGCACGTTCCCGCGCACCCCGTTCGTTCCGGCGAACAAGGCGCTGCGCGACGAGCGCTGCGAGGAGATTCTGACGCTTCAGGCGACCGGTCTGGCGACCCGTCTGCGCCACACGCACGCAAAAACGGCGGTCGTCGGCCTGTCGGGCGGTCTGGACTCCACCCTCGCCCTCATCGTCCTCGTCCACGCATTCGATATGCTCTCGCTCGACCGCAAGGGCATCCTCGCGGTCACGATGCCGTGCTTCGGCACGACCGCGCGCACCAAGGGCAACGCCGAGAAACTGGCGGAGGCCTACGGCGTGACGCTCAAGACCGTGGACATCAAGGCGGCTGTCGACCAGCATTTTGAGGACATCGGCCAGTCCAAGGATGACCTGTCCGTCACCTTCGAGAACGGTCAGGCGCGCATGCGCACCCTCGTTCTGATGAACCTCGCCAACAAGACCGGCGGCATGGTCGTCGGCACGGGCGACCTCTCCGAGCTTGCGCTCGGCTGGGCGACCTACAACGGCGACCACATGAGCATGTACGGCGTCAACGGCTCGATCCCCAAGACGCTCGTGCGCTATCTCGTCGCCTATGAGGCTGACCGCGTGCAGGGCGAGCTGTCCGATGTGCTGCGCGACGTGCTCGACACGCCAGTCTCGCCCGAGCTGCTGCCCCCCAAGGACGGCGAGATCAGCCAGAAGACCGAGGATCTGGTCGGCCCCTACGAGCTGCACGACTTTTTCCTGTACTACATGCTGCGCTTCGGCTATCCGCCGCGCAAGATCTACCGCGCCGCAAGGAAAACCTTCGCTGGCGTGTACGATGACGCGACCATCAAAAAATGGCTGACGACCTTCGTGCGCCGCTTCTTCACGCAGCAGTTCAAGCGCTCCTGCCTGCCCGACGGCCCCAAGGTCGGCACGGTCACGCTCTCGCCGCGCGGCGACTGGAGAATGCCGTCTGACGCAGTCTCCGCGCTGTGGCTGCGCGAGGCAGAAAATCTCTGACAGCAAAAGGAGAGACTGTCCTTTTGAAAACCTTACTTCGCGGCGCAGCGACGCTGCTCACGGCGGCGCTGCTGTGCTTCAACCTGTTCTACGAGCTTGCGCCGAACCTCGTTGTCGGTCCGGAAAAGAAGTTCGCGTTCGCGGCGGCGTTTGCGGTCCTGCTGCGCATTGCGCTGTTCTGCGGCATCCCGGAGGCGCAGCGGCAGCGCCGCAGACGGCTGTATATGCAGCTGCTGCTCTATTATTATATGTGGGTGCTCGCAAATGTGCTGTTCTTCGACAACGCCTTCGGCCGCGGCTTTACGACGCACGCAACGCTCGAGGCGATCAACCTTGAACCGCTGCGCACCATCAAGAACTACCTGCTGGCCTACGGCTACGGGAATATCTCGCTGCGGCTGGTCATTCTCAACCTCGCCGGAAACCTCATCGCGTTCGCGCCGATGGGCGTGTTCCTGCCCGCCGTATTCCGCTGGCAGCGGAGCATCTTCTTCTTCACCGCGACACTGACGCTCGCCATCACGGCGGTCGAGGTCGCGCAGGTCTACACGGGCACCGGCTCGTGCGACATCGACGACCTCATCCTTAACCTCGCCGGTGCGCTCATCGTCTACATCATCTGCCGCATCACGCCGCTCTGGCACCGTATTTGCAGCATCACCCCGCGCCCAAAAAAAGAGTAAAAATTTCATAACACGAAAGCAGTATTTCAGCTTCCGCGCGGCAGCGCGCATGAAATACAATTTGCTTGCAAATTGATAAAAACCGAGGGCGTGTACCTCGGTTTTTATACTTATAGAGGGAGAAAGTTTCCGCATGGGAACTTTCGGACATCCGTGTTCTGCGGCGCAACGCGCTGTCAGAACACATCTCGTCGGCGAAACCGTGGTTTCGCGACAGGATAAAAAAAAGAGACGCAGAGCGTAAACTCTGCGTCTCTTAAAATTCAAGCGATAAAACTCAAATTACTTGAGCTCAACCTTAGCGCCTGCAGCCTCGAGCTTCTCCTTGATCTCGTTAGCCTCAGCCTCCGGAGCAGCCTCCTTGATGGTCTGCGGAGCGGTGTCAACCTTCTCCTTAGCTTCCTTCAGGCCCAGGCCGGTGATCTCGCGGACAACCTTGATAACACCGATCTTAGAGGAGCCAGCGTCAACCAGAACGACGTCGAAGTCGGTCTTAGCCTCAGCAGCAGCAGCACCGTCACCAGCAGCAGCGCCACCAGCAACAGCAACGGGCGTAGCGGATACGCCGAATTCTTCCTCGAGAGCCTTTACCAGCTCAGAGAGCTCCATAACCTTGAGCTCTTTTACAGCTTCCATAATCTCAGCAACAGTCATGGGATAAACCTCCATTTAAGTTATTTTTAAAATTTAATGTGTTTTGCTGTCCTGTTTGACAGCTTTGGGGACAGGAATTACTCCGCAGCTTCTTCAGCAGCAGCTTCCTTCGGGGCTACCAGCTCGGCAACCTTCATCTCCTCATTACCCTCTGCCTTCTTAACGATAGCATCGCAAGCAATAGCAAGCTGCATAATGGGGAAGTTGAAGCTGTACAGAACCTGAGCGATAAGGACTTCCTTGCTCGGCATAGCTGCAAGCTTCTTGACCTCGTCCTCACCGATTACCTTGCCTTCCAGGTAACCAGCCTTGAGGTTGAAGTTCTCATGGGTCTTCGCAAAATCAGCGAGGATCTTAGCGGGTGCGACAACGTCGTCAGTGGTGGAGATAGCCAGCGCGGTAGTACCGTGCAGGTTTTCGTCCCAGTCAAAGCCCAGCTCCTTCGCTGCAAAGCGGATCAGGGTATTCTTGATGACAGCATACTCAACGCCAGCTTCACGAAGCTGCTTGCGGAGCTTGGTATCATCCTCAACGTTGATGCCCTTGTAATCGACCAGTACGCCAGCGGGAGAATTCTTGATCTTCTCAACCAGGGACGCAACTACGGCCTTCTTCTCTTCCAGAACCTTTGCATTCGGCATCATTTTCACCTCCTATGAAATAAAAGTACCCTCCCGGCGCAAAGACACAGGAGGGTACACAGAAAACATCGTAACGATGCAATATACATTTCCATGTTGACCTCGGCGGGCGGCGAAAACGCCATTTAAAACCTTGCGGCTGCCAGCTGTCTTTGACCAAGCTCATTTAGTATAACCGATAAAAAGGCGTTTGTCAACCTGTTTTTTCGAAAAATCGAAAATTTTTATTTGCCGAGCTCGTAGGCGCGCGCGGTGCACTTATCGCAGGCCTCCGCGACCATACCGTACAGGTCGCGCTCCTCGAGCACCTGCATACCGGCGAGCGTCGTGCCGCCGGGCGAGCAGACTGCGCATATCAGCTCCGCCGGGGTCTTTTCGCCCTGCATGAGCATCTTCGCCGCGCCGATCATGGTCTGGCAGAACATCTGAAGCGCGTCCTGCTCGTCGATGCCGTGCTTTTTCGCGCTCTGCACCATCGCGTCCGCATAGGCGTAGATATAGGCCGGTGCGGAGCCTGCATACGGGATCGCCTCGTTTATCATGTCTTCCTTATCAAATACCGTCGTCACGCCCATCTCGTCGAACAGGCTGCGCACGGCGGCGAGCTGCTTTTCGCTCGCGGCGGCGTTCCTGACCAGCTGCGTCGCGCCCACGCCGAGCATGAGCGGCGTATTCGGCATCGCGCGGATGATCGGGGTATCTGCGCCGAGCGCCGCCTCGATCTTCGCAAACGAAATGCCTGCGGCGATCGACAGCACGAGCGGCTTGTCGCACTTGCATGCGGCGAGCTGCGGCAGCACCTCGGCAAAGTTCTGCGGCTTGACCGACAGCAGCACAGTATCGCACGCGGTGTAGACCTCGGTGAAGTCGCCGGTCACGGCGTAGCCCTCCGCCCTGTTCGCCGCACGCTTTTCCTCGCTGCGGTTGAACAGCAGCACCTCGTCCGGACGGAACAGACCGGCCCGTACCGCACCGGCGGCGATGGTCTTGCCCATGCTGCCTGCTCCGAGAACGCCGAAACGGTAAGTTTTCATATCCATGCACACTCCTTATAACAGACAAATCGTTTTCAATGCTGTGATTATAGCACAAAGCAGCCCTGTCCGCAACGCGCGCTTTATTTTTCTATGGGTTTTCGAATTTTTCCTGTCTTTTTTATTTCAGGTGTTGGTTTTTGCGGAATAATGTGATATAATAAAAATAATTTTTACGGCGACGCACGAGATTCGGACATGCGCCGCTTTTCTGTTGCACCGCGCAGCCGGTGCGATTTCCGCGGCAGGAGCATCCCCTGTCGTGCACAGGCCGGAAATCCGGTCGAAAATAGAGAAGTATATCAGGAGAGGATAACAAACTATGGAAAAACAAGAGAGAAGCAGTTTCTCCAGCCGCGTCGGCTTTGTTCTGGCGGCGTCGGGATCGGCTGTCGGTCTGGGCAATCTCTGGCGCTTCCCGTATCTGGCGGCGCGTTACGGCGGCGGTATCTTTCTGCTCGTGTATCTGATTTTGGTCGTAACCTTCGGCTTTTCGCTGATGATCACCGAGTTCGCGATCGGCCGCAAGACCAAGCTATCGTGCATCGGCGCCTACGGCGCGCTCGACAAGCGCTTTAACTTTCTCGGCTGGATCGCGGCCTTTGTCCCGCTCATCATCACCCCGTATTACTGCGTCATCGGCGGCTGGGTCATGAAGTACCTGTGGACGTTCATTTCGGGCGGCGCGCTCGAGGCAGCGGACAACGGCGGCTTTTTCAGCCGCTTCATCGGCTTCGACGCCGGTTCGCTCCCGGCGACCATTCTGAACTTCAGCGGCCCGACCCCGTGGTTCGTGCTTTTTGTACTCATCACCGGTCTCGTCGTCATCTTCGGCGTGCAGAAGGGCATCGAGAATGCAAGCCGCCTCATGATGCCGGTGCTCGCCGTTCTGATCGTCGTCATCGCGCTCTATTCGCTGACCATCCCGGGCGCTCTGGCTGGCGTCAAGTACTATCTGATGCCGGATTTCTCGCAGTTCTCGGCCTCTACCGTGCTCGGCGCGTGCGGCCAGATGTTCTACTCTATGTCGCTCGCGATGGGCATCACGATCACCTACGGCTCGTATATGCCGAAGGAAAACCTGCTCGAGCATTCGGTCACGCAGATCGAGATCTTTGACACGCTGTTCGCGTTTTTCGCCGGTCTGATGATCATTCCGGCGGTCATCGCGTTCAACGGCGGCGACCCGTCTCAGGTCAACAGCGGCCCGAGCCTGATGTTCATCTCGCTGCCGATGGTATTCGATTCGATGAAGTTCGGCACGGTCATCGGCGCGGTATTCTTCCTGCTCGTCCTGTTCGCGGCGCTGACCTCCTCCATCGCGCTGATGGAGACGCTCGCGTCGGTCATCATGGACAAGTTCAAGCTCAAGCGCATTCCGGCAACGCTCATCATCATTGCGATCTGTCTGGTTGTCGGCATGCTGTCCTGCCTCGGCTACGGCCCGTGGGAAAGCGTCACGATCATCGGCATGCAGTTCCTTGATTTCTTCGACTTTATCTCGAACTCGGTGCTCATGCCTATCGTTGCCGTGCTGACCTGCGTGCTGATCGGCCATGTCGTCGGCACCAGGGTCGTCGCAGACGAGGTCAAGTCGGGCGCAGGCTCGTTCCACCGCGAAAAGCTGCACCGCGTCATGATCCGCTGGATCGCGCCGATCCTGCTGGTCGCTATCCTTGCTTCCGAGCTCGCAAGCAAGATCTTCGGCGTGTTCAGCATTTAATTCTTCCTGTCGAAAAACTGCGTTTTTCCGACAAGATGTGTTCTGGCTTCGCAGAACACGAGTCGTCCGAAAGTTCCCATACGGAAACTTTCTCCCTCTTAGTGTAAAAAAACCGAGGCACATGTCCCCGGTTTTTTTATTTGCTCCGCAAATGTTTCGCTGACGCGCGACTGTCTTAAACGAGCTGTCTGCGATGTATATTGCATAATTTAGCTTTCCCTGCAAAAAATACATTCAAAAACCTCTGGGAGGGAACGTTATGCAACCGGATAAACGAAAATATGCGGCGCTGCTGGCGCGGAAAAGTCCGCCGTCGCCGCTCGCACGAGACTGCCTGCTGGCGTTTGTGTTCGGCGGCGCGATCTGCACGGTCGGCGAGGGCGTGCGCATGTTCTGGCTGTCGCGCGGTCTGGATACCGACGGCACCGCCGCCGCGACCGCCATCACCATGGTGTTCCTCGGCGCGCTGCTGACCTGTCTGCACCTGTACGACAAGCTTGCAAAATACGCCGGCGCCGGCACGATCGTCCCCATCACCGGCTTCGCGAACGCCATCGTCTCGCCTGCCATCGAGTACAAAAGCGAGGGCCTTATCCTCGGTCTCGGCGCAAAGCTGTTCGTCATCGCTGGGCCGGTTCTCGTCTACGGCATCACCGCGAGCGTCCTCTACGGCCTTGTGCTGCTCGTGCTGAAGGGAGGCGGCGCCGGATGATCGCACACGCCGGAAAACGCACGCTCACGCTCGAAAGCCGTCCCTATCTGCTGTCGCACGCCGCCGCAGTCGGCAAAAAAGAGGGGGAAGGCCCGCTCGGCAGCCGTTTTGACTTCGTCACGCGGAACGACCGCATGGGACAGAAGTCGTGGGAGCTTGCGGAAAGTGAGCTTCAGCGCACCGCCATCGACCTCGCGCTGCGCAAGGGCAGTCTGCGGCACTGCGACCTCGACCTGATCCTCGCCGGAGACCTGCTCAACCAGTGCATCGGCTCATTTCTCGCCTCCATGCACTCGGATGTCCCCTACCTCGGTCAGTACGGCGCGTGCTCGACCATGGCGCAGGGACTTGCGCTCGGCGGCGTGCTCGTCGAGGCAGGCGCAGCCGCACGCCTTGCCGTCTCTGCCTCCTCGCATTTCTGCTCGGCAGAGCGGCAGTACCGATTTCCCCTCGCCTACGGCGGTCAGCGCACCCCTACTGCGCAATGGACCGCGACAGCGGCCGGCGCGGCCGTGCTCGGCGCTGAAGGCGGCTCCTCCGTCCGCATGACCCACGTGCTGTTCGGAAAGATGATCGAGCTCGGCGTCAAGGACGCCAATAATATGGGGGCTGCGATGGCGCCCGAAGATGTGAATTTAGACCCATACATTTTCAGGCGCGCTGAGCGCTGTGTTTTGCGCTGATATTCGTGAAATACATAACATTCTGCAACATATTTTTCACCGTCCCGGATATATGGGGCGGTGATTTTTTTGTAAAATTCGTATTATGATACTGTCTCAGCCGAAGGGGCAGCGGAAGTGCTCCCTTCGATCTGCAAAAGGCGAACGGCTGCGTTTCGCACGCAGCCGTTCAGGGGGTGATAGCAGATTCGAAGAATCTGCCCTTATAGAGGGAAACTCGAAAAAGGAGAGGTGAGATATGTTGCTTGAAGAAAGTTATCTGACTGAAAAAACAAACCTCGAGTAATATGGTCTACACCATATGAACCGTATCAGTTGCCCATGGCGGCCATCAGATGCGGCACGAACATGGAGATCGGCTGAACGAAGGTTACGAGCATCAGCACCAGAATCATCATCGCATAGAACGGCAGGCAGGCCTTGGTGGCGTGCTCGATCTTGATGCGGCCGATGGAGCAGCCTGCGAACAGCGCCGCGCCGACCGGAGGCGTGCACAGGCCGATGGCCAGATTGAGGATGAGCATTGCGCCGAACTGTACCGGCTCCATGCCGAGCTGAGTCGCAACCGGCAGAAGGATCGGCGTCAGGATGAGGATCAGCGGACCCATGTCCATGATGCAGCCGAGAATGAGGCACATCACGTTGATGAGCAGCAGGATAACGATCTTGTTGGTGGAGATGCCGAGCAGAGCGGTCGTAACCATAGCCGGGATCTTCAGGTAAGCCAGAAGCCAGCCGAACATGGAGGCCGTTGCGATGAGCGCCATGACCATGGCGATCGTGCGCAGGGACTTGCGCAGGATGTTGCCGAACTGGCGCAGCGGAATTTCGCGGTAAACAAAGAAGGTGATGATGAAGGCGTAAACAACAGCGACTGCTGCGGACTCGGTTGCGGTGAACCAGCCGAAGATAACGCCGCCGACGATGATGATGCAGGTCATGAGACCGAGCAGCGCATCCTTCGTGACCTTCCAGATCTCCTTGACGGAGAGCACTCTGCCCTTGGGATAGTTGCGCTTGCGTGCGATGATCGCGGTCATGATCATCAGTGCGATGCCGAGGATGATGCCCGGGATAAGGCCGCCCATGAACAGCTGGCCGATGGAAACACCGCCGCCTGCCGCCATGGCGAACAGGATCATATTATGGGACGGCGGGATCATAACACCCTGGCAGGAGGAGGTTACGGTAACTGCGACTGAGAAATCCTTGTCGTAGCCGGAGTCAGTCATCATCGGGATCAGGATGGAGCCGATGGACGAGGTATCCGCAACGGCGGAACCGGAAATGCCGCCGAAGAACATGGACGCGAGGATATTTACCTGTGCCAGACCGCCGCGCATCCAGCCGACGCAGGCATTTGCGAGGGCGATCAGGCGGCGCGAAATGCCGCCCTGTCCCATGATCTCGCCAGCAAGGATGAAGAACGGGATGGCGAGCAGGGAAAACGACTGAACGCCGCTTACCATACGCTGGAAGACCGTTGCGAGCGGAATATTCAGATAAAGTGCGGTGAGTGCCGAGGAGATACCGAGCGTGAACGAGATCGGCATGCGCAGCATCAGCAGGATGATAAAGCTGCCAAGCATAATGGCAATCGCAATCGACATATCAGGCATTGTGGTTCTCCTTTCCGGACGTTTCGTCCTCGTTGAAAATCTTCTTTTCCTGCTTTGCCGCGACAAGAAGCGCGTTGAGCAGGATGAGCAGGCCGGAGATCGGTAAGATGACGTACAGAACGGCGCTCGGCATCTTGGTGGCCGGGAGCGTCGAGCTCTTGGTCATCTGCATGATAACGATGCCGTAGTACAGCATAACGCCGCCGAACACAGCGATCAGCACATGGTCGATGGACTCAATGATACTGATGACCTTTTCAGGCAGATGAGAAGTGAACATTTCAATGCTGATATGGATCTTCTCCAGAACGCCGATGGCCATGCCGATCAGGCTGAACCAGACGAGCATGAGCGTTGCGATCTCCTGCGTCCACGAGAAGCCCTGCTTGAAGATATAGCGCAGCACGACATCGCAGAATACGACGACCGTCAGTACAACCATACAGATCATGGCGAACCATTCCAGCGCCTTGAACAGACCGCGGAATGCCTTCCGTAAGAATGCCATAGGAACGACTCCTTTCCATTGGTGAATCGGTAAATGGGATAACGAAAGGGCAGCCTGACGGCTGCCCTTGTCTACAGGGAATCAGGCGAGAGCCTTGACGCGCTCTACGATTGCCTTCTGCTCGTCGTTCAGGAAGCTGTCGTACATCGGTGCAACGGCATCCTGGAACTGCTTCAGCTCATCATCGGTCAGGGTGGTCAGCGTGCAGCCCTTCTCCTCGGCGATCTTTGCATTCTTTGCCTCGGAGTCCTCCCATGCGGTGCGGTGCCACTCTTCTGCTTCCTTTGCGCAGTCGAAAATGATCTGCTGGTCGTCTTCAGAGAGCTTGTCCATGGTCTGCTTGGAGGCAAGGATCATATCCGGCATGTAGGAATGGCCGTCATAGGTCCAGTACGGAGCGACCTCATAGAAGGACATCTCGATGTAGGAGGTCATGTTGTTCTCAGCGCCGTCTACAACGCCGGTCTGAATGGAAGAATAGGTATCGTTGAACGGGAGGCCTACGCCGACGCCGCCCAGAGACTCCATCATCTTGAGCATCAGGTCGGACTCGGATACACGGATCTTCATGCCTGCGAGGTCTGCCGGGGTGTGGATCTCCTTCTTGGAGTTGAAGAAGTTGCGGGAACCCGGATGCAGGTAGGTGATGCCGACGAGGTTGTTGTCCTTAAAGGTATCGAATACTTCCTGGCCGATGTCGCCATCCAGAACCTTAAACAGGTGGTCGACGTCTTTGTACTCATACGGCATCTGAAGTGCGTTCATGAGAGGTGCGAACTCAGCGGATGCACCGGAGGATACGCGGGTGAAATCCAGACCGCCGAACTGGCACTGCTCGATAGTGGAGCGCTCGTCGCCAAGCTCGCCGGCGAAGTGGCACTCGATCGTGATGCGGCCGTCGGTCTTTTCCTTTACCGAGTCAGCGAAACGCTGGCAGGCCTGCGAAGTGATGTGCTCTGCGTTATGGCTGTTTGCCAGGCGGAGCACCATAGTATCGCCCGATGCCGCCGTGCTGTTGTCAGCCGCTGCATTGCTGTCCGTTGCTGCGCTGCCGCCGCCGCAGGCGCACAGACTGAGCGCAGTTGCAAAGCTCAAAATCGCTGCAATTGTTCTTTTCATACTCTTTTCCCTCCGAAATTCTCGTGTGCGAACGGATTTTATTCTCCGTTCCTGTGATTTCATCTTACCGCAGTTTCAGTTGTTAAGAAAGTGTAAATTTCTGCGCAACCACTGCCAATTTTCCGCCAACATTAAAAATGCGCGTGCTAATTTTGTGCAAAAATAACAGCGGCAACCCGCATTTCCCGCTGTCGCCGCTGCAATATTCCTTATTTTCCCTCGTCTTTGACCTGATTTCGATAGGTGGAAGGCGTCATGCCTGTCACACGCTTGAACACTCTGAGAAAGTAGTTCGATTCACTGTAGCCGGCCGAGTGGCCGATGTCGCTGACACTCATATCCGTCGATCGCAGCAGATCCTTCGCCTTGTCGATGCGGTAGGCCGTAAGGTATTCGAGAAAGGTATGCCCTGTAAGCACCTTCACCTGTCGTGAAAAGTAGAACGTGCTCATGCCCATGCTTTCCGCTGCATCATCGAGCGTAATATCCTCGGTGTAATGCTGCGCGATCCACACGCGCAGCGAGGTCTCGAACGGCGAGGCATCCTTTTCCGGTTCGTGCTCGACATGAAAAAACTTTCGAAGCGTCTCGCGCAGTGTGGTCTCGGATACCGGCTTGAGCAGATATTCCCTGCCGCCCGTGCGCAGCGCCCCAACCGCGTAGTCAAAGCGGTCATATGCCGTCAGAAACACGATATGCGTGTCCGGCAGCTGCTCATGAAGGATTGCCGCTGCTTCCAGGCCGGTCTTGCGCGGCATCTCAATGTCCATAAAGATCAGAGCCGGACGCATCTTGAGCGCCATCTGCACCGCATCGTTGCCGTCGGCCGCAGTCTCGATCAGCGCCTCATCCCCCATGATACCGCGCAGACGTGAGACAGTGGCCGCGCGGCTCTTCTCCTCGTCCTCTGCTACCAGAATCTTTATCATGCCTTCATCTCTCCTTTTATGATGATTTTCGCGCAGGTTCCCCAGCCGATACGGCTGAAGATACGAAATTCACCGCCATTGAGCTCCATACGCTCTGCAATGTTCGCCATGCCGACCGAGCGGCGCTTCCCGTTTCCGGTGTGCGGATGGCGCGTGTCAAAGCCGCAGCCGTTATCCGTCACGGTGATGACGACATCCGCTCCCACTCGCCGCGCCCGGACGCGGATCTCGCCGTCCGAGATGCACTCTTTCAATCCGTGCAGCATGGAGTTCTCCACGAGCGGCTGGAGGATGAACTTCGGCACCGTGACGCGCTCCAGTCCCGGTTCGATGCGGATTTCTGTGTGGATACGGCCGCTGTACCGCGTTTCCTGCAATTCGATGTAGTCCTGCAAAAGCTCGACCTCACGCCCGAGCGAAACCATCTTTTCGTCGCTCTCGAGAGAGTAGCGGAAGAAGTTCGACAGGCGGATGATCAAGTCCTCGGACAGCGGTGCGCCCTCCTCTCGCGACAGCGCCGCGATGGTGCTGAGTGTGTTGAACAAAAAATGCGGGTTGATCTGGCTTTGCAGATGTGCGAAGCGCCCCTCCTGAAGCGCACGCTGCATCTGCGCTGCCTCCGCTTCCTTTTTTCGCAGATTTTTCTCCATTTCGGACTGTTTTTCGAGGGCGTGAATGGTGCTGCGTATCTCCTGCTGCATCAGATTGAACGATCTGGCGGTTCGTCCGAGCTCGTCCCGGCCTCGTATCTCGAGCGGCGGCGCATCATACTGACCGACACTGATGCGGTCGGCGGCGTGACCAAGCTCGGTGACCGGCCGCAGCACGCTTCGGACGAAGATCATCAGCACAACGCAGACCATCAGCGTAATGATGATGAGAAAGGTGAGCAGCTGACGGGTGCGGTGCCCGTTAGCTGTGGAAATTTGCTGCCACTGCCGTCCGCCCTGCTCCATTCGAGTATGCAGCAGATCGCGCGTATAGCCGTCGATATAGGCCGACTGCGTTTTCATAGAGAGATACTGCCGCATTTTCTCCTGATCGCTGTCCATCGCAAGCAGTTCATTTTGAGACTTTCGGTAATAGATCATTGCATTGCTGATTGCCTGCTTTAGAACGAACTGTGTCTGACCGTCTACACGAAGATTCGGTATCAGTTCACGCAGACATTGATCAGTTCGGGTGCGCGATTCGATATAGTCTTCGAGCGCGTTTACCGACAAACTCGGACGAATATAGGTTTCAAGCGCCACGTTTTCTGCCGAAAACGCATTCATGAATCCTGTAATATCCATATATTCGTTCATGATAACGTCGGACTCTGCGCTGAAACCGCGTAGCTGCTGTGTGGCGAGGATAACCAGCGTCCACAGTGACACCAGCATGATCCCCATCAGTAAAATGCTCTTGACCCAGATGGATACGTCTGTCCATCGGCCGAGCAGATGTCGAATGCGCTTCATTCTCCTTCTTCCCTTCCGCGCCGCGACTGCCGCGGCAATGCTTCTATAGTATAGCGCAAATGAATGGAATGCGCCACAGAAAAAGTCGAAAACGCACATTGTCAATTGGTGCAGCATATTGCCTTCCGGCAGTTGAGTCGAATTTGAACCCATCCACTGTCATTCCCGTCCGATCGACCAGAAACAGACAATCCCCCTTGATGCCGGACTGGCGTCAAGGGGGATTGTATCTGCGCAAATGTTTTTCTTATCCAAACACCGGCGGTGAGACCTGCCGGTTTCCGTGTTCCCTGCTTTTTAGACTGTCCTGCTGTTTAATCGGCCCAGACTTCTTCTGCAATCTCCTTGACGAGCGCCAGCTTGCTCCACTGGTCCTCATCGGTGACAAGATTGCCTTCCTCGGTGGAAGCGAAGCCGCACTGCGGGCTGAGCGCCAGCTGCTCGAGCGGCACATATTTGGAAGCCTCGCGGATACGCGCGATAACGTCCTCCTTGTTCTCCAGCTTGGCATCCTTGGAGGTTACCAGACCCAGAACGACCTTCTGCTTGCCGATGTAGCGCAGCGGCTCGAAACCGCCGGCACGGTCGCTGTCGTACTCGAGGAAGAAGCCGTCCACGTTGCAGTGGCCGAACAGGATTTCCGCTACCGGCTCATAGCCGCCGGTGGACGACCAGGTCGAGCGGAAGTTGCCGCGGCAGATGTGCATGGTGATAACCATGTCCTCCGGCTTTGCTTCGAGGATCTTGTTGAGCACATAAACGTACTTGCGGCCGACCTCATCTACGTCGATGCCGCGCTCTGCGTATGCCTTGCGCTTCTCAGCCGAACAGAATTCGCCCCAGGAGGTATCATCAAGCTGCAAATACCGGCAGCCGGCAGCGTAGAACGCCTTTACCGCCTTCTGGTAAGCCGCTGCCAGATCATCCAGCAGAACCTGCTCGTCCTTGTAGCGCTCGATCGGCTGGTAGTCGGTCGAACGAACACAGCAGATCAGATGCAGCATGGACGGAGACGGAATGCACTGCTTGGGCTGTACGAGGTCGGAGGCCACGCTCTGCAGGAACGCAAAGTGCCTGAGGAACGGATGATCGTCCGGGAAGTCCAGCCTGTCAACGATCTTTACGGTCTCAGCCTTCGGCTGGAAGCCCTTGAATGCGACAGAGAAGTGCTCAGACTTGACCTTCTGCGTACCGGTCAGACCCCAGAGGAAGTCCATGTGCCAGAAGGAACGGCGATACTCGCCGTCGGTAACGGCGTGCAGACCGACATTCTCTTCCTTCTTTACCAGACCGGTGATCTCGGCATCTTCGACCCTGGTCAGTTCTTCAGCGGAAATTTCGCCGGCTTCAAACCTGCTGCGTGCTTCGTGGATGGCCTTCGTGCGCAGGAAGCTGCCGACAATATCGTAACGATAAGGAGCGGGATTTTTCATAGGGGTTGTCCTTTCTGATCTATGCAATGAGCAGTGGCTCGTTTATTTTATGATATTAGTATAGAGGCTGATGGCCCATTTGTAAAATACGAGAAACTCGTCATTGTCCATAGTTTGAAGCTATAGGCAGCGGTTCAACACAGGTATTTATTGGATGGCGTATAATCAAGTTTTCAAAAGTGAACAGACAATAGACAAGCCATCCGGACTCTGAACTGCACCCCATTTTAGCAGATGAGGACTTTCAGGATGCAATCGCGAATACTGTGGATGAATTTTTGGGCAACGCACCCGAAGCCGATATATTCTGATTTGTGCACCGTCGTACGAACAATGCGCAAAAGTAAAGGGCGCTCCTGCTGGAGCACCCTTGGACTTGTGAGAAATTATGCAGTTGGCTTAACCGTCTCAAAACCGGTGAATTTATCACGGTTTGCGGTGATGAAATCTGCGTCTGCGCCGGTCAGGTCGAGCGTGCCGAACGAACCCTTGTTGACGCTAGCCTTATATGTGCTGTAAGAGCCGGTGCTCATCGTCGGCGCGCCGCTGATGATAAGCGTCAAACCGTCGGTTACAGCGCCGCCGCTCTGTTCGCCGAGGAACTGATTCAGCTTGACGCCGTCTGCAACATGGAACGTTACATTGCCGTCCAGTGTCGCGCCCATGTACGCGCCCGCAAGCTCGACCTCCGCGCTGCCGCCGACGGCAACGTCCACGTTAGCCTTATGCGTCGTGCTGCCTCTGCCGCTGGCGATAACAGCAAAATTACCGGCCTGCACGCTGATGTGCTGCGTGTCCGCAGCGGTGCTGTCCACGGTACTGCCTGCATACAGGTTGTAACCTGTCCAGCTCCACGCAGTCTCGACATCGTTCGAGACCGTGAGATCATGCCCGTTCGCGTACAGATTTCCGAGCGCATAGGTGATGTTCGACAGAGTAAGATCGGCGTTCATCGTCATCGGAGAGCCGCTCAGCCTGTATTTGGTCTCGCCGTCTGCCGAACGGATGGTGCACGCGACATCCGGGAGCTTGTCCTCCTCGGTCAGCTGCACATCATCATTGAGCACGATCGTGCCGCCTTCCTTGACGGCGGCAGACGCCGCAGACCAGCTCTGATAATTCTTTCCGTCCACCACAAAGGCGTTTTCCTTGACGCCCTTGGCGAACGTCAGATCCTTGCGAACGATACCGGACCATTTGCCGTCCTTTTTCGCCGCCGCACGGATGTACAGCGTTCCGCCTGCAATGTCCCTGATGGACACCGAGAGCGGATTTTCGTACTTTATGCCGGTTCTGGTCGGGTCAGAGAGCGTGGAACCGGTCATGGTGGTGCTGTTGTCGACGGTATAGTAGATCTCCGCGCCGTTGGTCGGGCAATCAAGCGTTACCGTTACCTCATCCGCATTCGCATAGGTGGTTTTCTCCGGCGAGACGGTGAGCGTCGGCTTGGAAGCCGTCAGCGCCTGATTCAGTGCCGCCTGCACGGCTGAGAGGACAGCTTGGCTCTCTTGCTCGTGCCCCTCGATTGGCTTAACGCCTTCGGTGGTCTGCGCGAGATAAATGCGGCTGAACAGCTCGGGCAAGAAGTCCGCGTACTGTTCACTGTGTGCAGAATCCAGCTTCAGCGAAGTGATGTAGTTATAGTTGTCATAATTCGGGCTTTCGGTCACGATGGTAGCCGTAATGCCGTCTGCTTCGGCTGAAACGCCGCTGTATGTTGCGGTATATGCCGCGTTTTTCAGCGGATTGGCGAATACATAGAACTGCCGAACCACATCCGAGCAGTTTCCGTCCGTGTCAAAGGCGGCGGCGCGGACTTCGATGACCTGGCCGCTCGGATGGTTTGTTGGGTCAGCGGACAGGCGGACACCGATATCACCAGACCAGCCGATGGAAGCCGCTTCGGTGCTGTCGGCAGTCGGGTCGGTACCGTTGAGTGTGTAGCGGATGGTACAGTCCTTGTCGGCCGACATGGCAACATCGATATACTTATAGCTTGCGTTCGGAACGCAGGTCTGCGCCGTGAGGGTCGGTGCGAGCACGGTAGAGGCGCTCTCGCTGACAGGCGCGGAGCGCAGTGCCGCGATGGTGGCATGACGGATGGCATCCGACCAGACGGTCGCGCCGGAAACGGCGTCTGCGTTGTGGTCACCGTCACCCGGTACGGTCTGCATGTTCAGTACATTTTCCAGCGACTTGCCGCGCAGCTTGGCGAGCATACCGTCGGATTTCATTACGCCGTAACCGGACCAGAACGCATGGTCGGAATCATCGTCAATGCTGCCCTCGGTGCCGTTGTCCTGCACACGGGTGATCTTGCCGTTGGTAGTTGTTACGCGCACACTGACCTGATACGGGCCGCCGAACACACCGCCGTCCGTCACTGTGCCGATGTAGGTGCGCGTGCCGGAGGTCAGACTGGGGATCGCAACAAACTGCACGGTCTTTTCGGTGACATCGGAAGCCTTGCCGTCCTTGACGGCGATGGCCTTGACGGTAACGGAGCTGTCTGCGTTGCTGTTCGGCTGAATGGTCAGCGTTGTGCCTTCAAGGGTTTTTGCAGTGTTCCCGTCTACACTCGGAGTTCTGCCGTCGGTGGTATACCGGACGATACAGCCATCCCCGGCCGAAACATGAAGTTCCGCCGGGGATGTTGCTGCATACAGCAGCTGCGTCCGAGCGTCTGCCGCTTTCAGGGCTGGCGCAGAGGGCGACTGCTCGCTTTCCTAGTCGTTGGAGAGGGCATCGACAACGGCACGACGAATCGCATCCGAAGAATAGGTTGCACCGGAAACGCCATCGAACGTTTCGACTTTAGGATCGGTGGTATTCATAGCCGAAACCTCGTCCTTCGTCTTATTAAGGAATTTGGCGAACATAGCAGTTGCGCTGTTCCAGAACGAAGAGTTGCTGCCGGGATCAGTGCTATTGTCCTGCACATTGGTGATTCTACCGGTAGTAGGATCATAAGTAACAATGACCTGTGCGGTATAATTGAAATTGTTTACTAAAGCAGAACCGGTTTTAGTTGTCGCATTTCCCGCTTGTTCTTCCTGGACGGCCTGAATCAGACCCGGCAGCTCGCTAATCAGTTCGGTTGCATGATCCGAGGTTGCAGCTTCATTTTCCAGTAGTGCAACGGCTTCATCATAATGCGATTTCAAAAGTTTCAGAGCAGAGGAAGCGGTATCCTCGTTGTAATCGGTCAGCAATGCACCGGCTTGCTCTTTCAGTTCCGTCAGTTGCGTTCTCTGAGCGTCAGTCATGGGGAATGTTACTGTAATATCAGCATAATTGCTGCTGGAAATAGTCACGCTGTAAGTACCGTTGGAGGTATCCGCCGGCCAATTTTCTGGCTGGGTTAAAGTAACCGCAGTGCCTACTTCCGATACATTACCGCTATACAGCTGGTAAACATCCGAACCGTGACCATGCGATTTCGGAACCGAAAATGCAACCGTCATCTGCGCATTTTCCAGACCTTCCGGTGCCTTGTTCAAAGTAAAGGTAGTGTGGTCTGCGTCAAAAGAGCCGGTCACGGCATCTGTGTAGGCAGGCTTGATATAAATACCATCCGCAAAGGTGTATTCATATACATTTTCCGGAACGATATAAGAAATCTTATTGATGGTTGCACCAACCAGTTCAGGGATTTCATCTGCATCAAAGGCGAATTCGTAAACCTGAACCCAAATGTTCTTCATATGGCGCAGACCAACCCGAATGGTTTGACCATCCTTAGCTGCCTCTACTACGATGCCCTGAATGTTTGCACTAACCGGCCAAGTACCTTGTCTGCCGTTTCGGAGGTAACCATTAGGGTCAGTTACGAGCACCATATAATCACCCCAGTGTGCATTAGTCTGGAGTACTGCAGTAGCATTGGAAACCTGTACCGGGTTGGAAGCCGTGATAGTGCCATAAGTGCCGTCAGCATTCAGAGTTTTGTACCAGCCGGGAGCGGTAGTAGCGTTTTCGTTCAGCGTCAGATTAGCAGCGGTCGCATAAGCGCCGGAAACAGAAGCACCAGCCGTTTTCAGGATGAATGCCTTTACATACTGCTCGCCCACAACCTGAACGGACACATTCTTGACACCGTTAATCTTGTAACCCTGATTGTCGCCCTCGGAAACCAGCTTAGATTTGTCAGTGTTCTCAAACATACTGTATTTGCCGGTAGTAGCAGAGGAAACGGCATCTACCCTAGCAGCACCGGTATCAGCCTTGTAGAAATCAGTGTAAGACAGAGCCGTAGTACCATACAGACTTTCTGGCAGATTAGATGCTGTATAGTAATATACGTTGGTATCATCAATCTGAGTAGCTTCTACCGCAGTGCCATTTGCAGTAAAGTCTGCAACAAACTTCTTGGTAGTCGGATCGTAAACAGCAGTACCGTACCAGTAAGTGTTACCAGCAATTTCGATGGAAGTCATAGCGATGCTTTCAGGTACATCCTGCACCGGTGTAGTACGCGCAATGTCACTGAAAGTCAAGTCGATAGCACCATCAACCGATGCAATCGGAGTACCAACATAGCCTGCCGGATAGTAACGGCCCAGGATGACATTCATAGCAGTCATATCATTCTCGCTGTCGGTTTTGTTGGAGTAGGTATTGTCGGCAAGAACAGCGTCTACATTGGAGTAAATCTGCTTGTCTTTCTTACCGGCAGAAACGCCATCGAAAATGTAAATATCATCAGCACCGGTAGCCGCTTCATTGCCTTCAAAAGTACAACCGGTTACAGAAAGGTCAACGTTGCCGTCTGCGGCAATCGCACCGCCGTAAGCGGCCTTGTTATTCTTGAAGGTAGAGTTCTTCACGGTCAACTTCATAACAGCGGTATCTTCGGTAACAGGATTGCGATTGCCGTGGTTTGCATAGATTGCACCGCCGCGACCGGTTGCGCCTGCTGCACCGACGTAGTTGTCCTCAAAGGTACAACCGGTTACGGTAACATTAGGCATACCGCCGCCGTGCTTGTTCAGGCAGATTGCACCACCGCCATTGAAAGCACCGGTGTTGCCAGCGTTGCAGTTTTTGAAAGTCACACCGTCAAATACCACATTGCCGGATTCTACAAAGAATGCACCGCCAACCTTTTTGCTGAACTTGCCGCCGTCTACCGTCAGATTCTTAACTGTGGTAGTACCGGTGCTGTCGCCGGAATTGATCAGGAAGCAATAAGTGCTGTTCGATGCAGCAGTAATGATATGACCGTTGCCGTCCAAAGTAAATGCCTTACCTGCGGTAGCGCTTTCCATCGGCAGAGTTGCCGAAGAAACGCCATCGATAGCAGCTGTATTGGTATTACCTGCGTCGGAAATATCCGTTGCCAGCTGAATGGTACCGCCATCCTCTACGCGCTGAACAGCAGCTCGCAATTCAGACCAGCTGCTGACACGGATAACACTGCTGGACGAGCTCGAACCGCCGCCCGACGAGCCGCCGCTCGAAGTCGAAGCAGTACCAACGGTTTCAGTCTTGCCGGATTCTACGGCCTTATCGCCCGCCTTGACGCCGGAAACGCCGCTGCCGGCTGTTACCTTGGCACCCTTGCTGGTGACGGTAACATTGTTCGCGTTGGCCTGTACGTTCGTTACCTTGCCGTCGCCCGTTACCTTGGAGCCTGCCGCAGATACGGTGACAGTGCCGACGGATGCGTTCTTTTCGACGGTCAGGGTAGCCTTATCGGTAACAGCAACATTGCTTACCGAGCCGGACAGGGACAGATCGGACTTCGCGGTCACAGTGCCGACGCTGCCGCCCGATACCGAGATTGCCGCCGCGCCGTTCGGGCTGCTGACCAGCACGCCCTTTCCAGCCGTGGTATCCTTGATGCTGACCGCGTCCGCACCGCCGCGGATGACGATGCGGCCGGTAACTTTGACGTTATCCAGCGACACCTTGTCCGCGCTGTCCGCGATGATGAGGTCGCCGTTGATGGTCATGCCGGAGAGCGACGCGCCACTCTCGCGGACGATCACGTTGCCCTCAACTGTCTTGCCGGAGACGCCCTCTGCGCCGACATAGGATGCCGCCATGCCGGTGATGACCTTGGCGAATTCCGCGCGAGTGATGTTGTTCTTCAGGTTCAGCATTCCGTTCGCGCCGTTGACATAGCCGCCTGCGACCAGCGCCGCAACGCTCTCGGACGCCCACGAGGACACCGTGCCGCCGTCAACAAAGTCCTTCAGCGTGGCGCTGCCGCCGCCCTCGAGCGCAAAGGCGCGCGCCAGAACAGTGAACGCCTCCTCGCGGGTGATCGGTGCATCCGGGTTCAGCAGGCCATTCGCGCCCTGGAACGCGCCCATCTTGACCGCCTTGCCCATATCGCTGTAATACCATGCGCTCGGCAGTACGTCTCTGTAGTCGTCCAAAGACGCCGTCTTAGCCGCGCCGAAGGAACGGGAGACGATCGCCGCCATCTGTGCGCGGGTCAGCAGTCCCTTCGCGTCGATCATACCGTTCGAGCCGTTCAGCAGGCCATCGTCGATCGCCTGTTCGAGCGACTTCGCGGACCAGTCGTTCGGGAAATCCTTGTACTGGCTCAGGTCGGCAGCAAAGGCATTGCTCGGCAGGAGCATCGCGCCTGCCAGCACCATTGCAATGGTGTTTTTACACTTCACTTTTCGATTCCTCCTTTTTGTTAGACAAAGCTAACCATCACGTCGAAAAATAACATTTTTCCTCGCGCGTTTTTGCAACCTGAGAAAAAATGCTGTGGTTAGCTTTTGCTAACATTATAAGCTGACCTTAGTCTACACCAGCGCTTTTTATTTGTCAACCGCACTTTTTCGTGAGATGAACCGCGGTTTATCAATATTTCGCAGCTTGACAAGTCTTTTTTTCCGTGATATGCTATTTTATAGTAAGCAAACGCTAACTTTCGGAGGATATTTGTTTATGAAGAAAAAAATCAAGGCGCTGCTGCTGCTCGGGCTTGTTTTTCTGGGCGGCTGCGGACAGACTTCCGCCCCCTCGGTCTCGTCCGCCGGCACAGACTCCCAGTCGATCGACCTGTTCGCGATGGACACGGCCATGACGCTCACCGCCTACGGAGACCATGCCGGAGAGGCGCTCGACGCGGCGAAGAGCGAGATCGAGCGTCTGGACTCGCTGTTCTCCATCAGCAGCGAGAGCGGCGACATTTACGCGCTCAACCGCGACCACACCGCCGCGCTGCACGAGGATACCCGCGCGTTGCTTTCCGATGCGCTCGAGGTCTCGGCCTCGACCGGCGGCATTTTCGACTGCACCATCGAGCCGGTCATGCAGGCTTGGGGCTTCACGACGCAGCAGTACCGCGTGCCCGACCCGGCAGAGCTGTCCGCCCTGCTCGCGCACGTCGATTACACGCAGGTGCAGCTCGACGGCAGCACTGCGGCCATTCCGGATGATGTGCAGGTCGACCTCGGCGGTATCGCAAAGGGCTACACATCCGACCGGATGATGCAGGTATTCAGCGAAAACGGCATCACGAGCGGCATCATCTCGCTCGGCGGCAACGTGCAGGCGCTCGGGCTCAAGCCAGACGGCAGCCGCTGGCGCGTCGCGGTGCAAGACCCAGAGAACAGCGAGGAAAACTTCGCCGTCATTGAGATTGAGGACGAGGCCGTCATCACCTCGGGCGGCTATCAGCGGTATTTTGAGGATAACGGCCGGACGTACCATCACATCATTGACCCGCGTACCGGCACACCGGCCGACAGCGGCATCATCTCCTCGACCATCATCAGCCATGACGGCACGCTCGCGGACGGTCTCTCGACCTCGCTGTTCATCATGGGTGTGGATGATGCGCTTGATTACTGGCGCGCGCATTCGGACGAGTTTGATGCGATTTTGATGGACGAAAACGGGACGGTGTATGTGACGGACGGCATCGCAGACCGCTGCTCGCTGCTTGAGGACCGCAAAATGCAGGTTGTTCACTAAATCGCAATTATAATATTAGCCAAGGCTTGTCTCATGTACCGGGATAAGCCTTTCGCTATTATTATATATCATGTTATTCCTGTGAAATTATAATTTGATTACGCTCTCAACAATGGAATAAAGGCAGTTCAGATGAAATTTCTAAATTTCAGTTTTGAACGAAAATTCTATGTTCAGGAGTGAAAATTATGACAAACAAACAGGAAAAGATGATATGCAATAGCTTTGGTATCGCAAAGCTGAAAGCGTTTCAGAAGGATGTAATTACAGACTTACTCAATGGTAAAGATGTTCTTGGATTAGCACGGACTTCGGAAGGCAAGTCGATCTGCTTTCTTTCTATGGTTGCCATGCACCCAAACGATCTGCTGATTGGCATTCTCCCGACGGTTGCATTGATGCGGGATTTAGTGCAGCGCTGCGAGGACAGTAAAATACGAGCGGGCTGCCTGTACAGCGACAATGCTGAGAATACCAATATTATCGAAAGATTGAAGCATGGTAAACTCTAGGCGCTTTTTGTTGCACCGGAACGGCTGAATGATCCGCATCTGTGGAAGGCAATTCTGAAGAACAAGGTGCACACGGTCGTTGTAGACGAAGTACATTGTCTGACGGAATGGGGTAATGAATTCCGTCCAATGTATCGCAACATCGGTAAATTTATCAAGGATTTGCCCTCATCCCCTGTTGTTGCTGCGTTCAGCGCGACTGTTATGCAGGAGGATATTCCGTATATCATAAAAAGTCTGCGTATGAAAAATCCGGCGGTACATATCGGCAAACTCAAGCGTTCTAACCTTTCTCTGGGGAAAGTGTTCGTGAAAACGGAGGCAATTCGTTATGAGAAAGTCAGAAAAGCGATTATAAAATATGCTGACAAGAGCAAAATCGTTATCTACTGCACCCGTGTCTGTGATGTGGAAGAGATGCGCGATTACTTAATTGAAGATTGTGATATCGAGGCTGATGAGATTGCCATCTGCCACAGCAAATTATCCAACCGAGCGAAGCAGGAGCAGCGCTTTCGTTCCGGCAAGGCGCGTATTATGATTGCAACTTCTGCGTTCGGTATGGGCGTGAATATCCCGGATATTCGTCTGATTATCGTTTCTCAGCTGCCGTTCAGCGCAGCGTCGTTCTATCAGATGGCAGGCAGAGCCGGGCGCGACAGCAAACGCGCAAAGGCGCTGCTGCTCTGGAATGACGCTGATTTTCAGATGAACCTTGACATCATCTCAAATACGGATGAACGCGCGATTGATGCCGTAAATGAACTGTATGCAATCTGCGAGTCGTCGGACGATTTGCACGATGCAGTCATCGGCTGCTTTGCGAAGGATGGTGAGTGAAATGGACTTTCGCTATGGCATCCACACGATCGAATTATTTCACAGAGTGTCTAAGAAGGACTTCAACAAGGTGTTTCATAGTCTGAAAAGTATGAATTTCGGCAGTCTTTATCCGGACACGACATATCATTCTGAGAAAGGTCTGATGAAGTATATCTGCACCTCTTACTGCAATCAGGGCGTGGTGCTTTATCTATACCAGCAAGTACGCAGCAAGAACAAAACAAAGAAAAATCTCGCCTCTTTTATTCAGTTTCGTCTCAATCCGCACACTTTGCTGCACGAAGAATATTCGCCCAAGAAGGTATTCCACGCGAAAGCGGATCAGCTGAAATTGCTCGACAAGGAAATGACCAAGCTGCTGCATGAAATCGGTCTGAACTGCGAGTTTGAGCAGCTGACACTTTCGCGCATTGACTGCTGTCTGGACTACTTTCCCGATTCGCAGGACTGGGTTGACGAGGCACTGCGTGTCATTCGCCGCAGTCCGTACATGAAACAGTACAAGCTGTGCACATTCGGTAAAGAATTCTCAAATCGTAAGAAAAAGAACGCACATTCGTGGCGGATTTGCTGCAAAACAACCACATTGACGGTCTATGACAAGACATTTCAGCTAATGGAGGAGGATTTGCTCGAGGACTACGATGCACCAATGCTGCGATTTGAAGTGTCCCGCTCGGGCGCGAAGTTCAAGCGCGGACTGTCCGATGAAGTCAAGGGCAGCAACAAGAAAATCCTGAAAACTGTCATGGACGAGTCCGAGGACACCATCCGTTCTTATATGGAAATGCTGCACGCAGATCTGCCGTTTGTGCGGTATTCGGATTGTATGGCGAAGATTGAGACCGTGAAACATGCTTCAACTCGCAAAAATATGCAGCTGCTTGTCAAAAAGCTGTCCGACTGCAAATGTTATGCACAGGCTGTGAAAAACAGCGAGCTGTCCGAGAGTCAGCTGCGCACCGTGCGCAAGCAGTTTGAAAAACTCGGCATTCAACCGATTACGTTGAAGGATAAATCAGAGATCGAAGAATTGAAATTTGTTCTGTAAATTGCGAAACCCATGCCTTTTCAACGGAATTGGCATGGATTTTGATTATCATTTTTGAAATGAAATCACTAACATAGCTATAAGATGGCATGAATTGCGGTGAACTGTGATCTGTGCTGTCAAATCTTATATGTAAAAGGATGATTTTTATGAAGTATCTGGATTATCGCGGGATGAAGGAGTATTACACCATCGACGAGGTCTGCCGACAGTTTGAAATCAGCAAGCAGGAGCTCCGCCACTACGCGGACAAGTACAGCATTCAGCCGCAGGAGGACCAGTACGGCAACTGGGGATTCCGCAAGGTTCTGGTGCGAAAGCTGCACAATTTCATCTACAAGGAGCAGTATAATCAGCCTCGTACTTCGTCGCAGCCCGATTCGAGGAAGGACCCGTGGGCATGAGGAACGACGAAATTCTGACCGTCAAGGAAACGGCTGCCCTGCTCAAGACAACACGCCAGCAGGTCCGCAAGATGATTGCAAACGAAGAACTCCCTGCCGTGAAAGTCGGCAGGGAGTGGAGAGTGCTCAGAGCGGGAATTATGGAGTTTTTTGAGGAAAATCTGTGAAGGTCCTTATCGTATCATGCAGTCATATATTTTCCGCATCAACACATCCAGATAAAGTCTTTCTTTTGCGCTGTAGAACATGATTTGATCCTGTGGAAGATGAAAAATCTGACTGATATATTTTCGCTGATGTTCCAGATTGGCAATCTGAGCTGCCGTCAGAGATGCGCTGTGTCGCAAGATTGGCGCTGCTTTATCGGCGCAGTTAATCGCAATAATCAAACGAGAACGATACGGCGACAGCTTTGACTGAAACAATGCTAGATCATTAGCATAATCTCTTTGATCAGCGCGCAGCACATATACAATACAGAAGCAATGATACAGTACGTTTTCGTACAGAGAAATATATTCTTCTTCTGTGTTTGCGGATTCAGCAGCACCTGGCAGATCACAAAATGATAAGTACCGTGTTTTTTGCTCATTTAGCGCGTATTCTACCGTATAGGCAGCTTTGGTGCAGGCTTCCACATCGCTTGTTATCATCGCATTCTGACCGATCAAAGCATTGATGGTAGAGGACTTGCCATATCCGCTTTTGCCCATAAACAATACCTGATAATCCTCTGTTTTGCGGTCATCACGGTTAAATATGCGACCCGAATGACGGCGCAGCTCCTCCGGAAGGTATTCTAAAAAGGGAAAACGAGCAGACAGCTTATCAAAATGATATTCGCGCGTTATTGTGATCTGCATCAATCAGAACCACCAGAACAAATCACGAATAAAGTCTTTTGCGGTATCGATAACATCGATTACCTTTCCGATTACTTCCGCGCCCTTATCTACAGCATTTTCAATAATTTCGCCCACAGTTTCAAAGAAGCCTTTCTTGGCGTCTTCCTGCGCCTGAGCAGAAACATTTTCACGAGCAGCGCTGTTGACAATGGTAATTTTCTTGTCCTTCGGCATTGCAAATACCATTTCATCAATCAAGCGGACAAGATTGTACTTCTCACAGGCAGAAACCGGTATAATCTTGGATTCCGGAACAGAAAAACGAGTCGCTACATCGGTAACCTTACGCTGAATGTTCTGAAGCTGCTTTGGACCGGGTTCATGACCGCTTTCATTCCACTCACGGAACGGCTCGATTTTATCGCACTGATTGATTACGAAGAAAAATACCTTGCCCTGCTCAACGTGCGGTTTAACGATTTGCTTGAAAAAGGCCTCATCAGAAGACATGGCGCGGTCATCCGCCTTGATGACCCACAGCGCTACATCAAGTTCCGGAAGGATTTTGCTGTACAGCTGTGCGTATTCGCGATCACGGTCTTCGTTCTCGCCAACACCCGGGATATCCACCAGAGTAATTTTTTTGCCGCCCATCTGCAGCAGAACCTCCTGTGGATTGCGCGTACAAGACTTTACATCGCTAATCTCACATACATCCCGACCGAACAGAGCGTTGCACAAGCTCGACTTACCAACACCGGTTTTACCAAATACACCAACTTTAGGTTCATAGTTCAGCACTTCATTGATGCGTCGGTTGATATTTTTGCGCTGTTCTTCCGTCGTCTGAATACCTTCCCTGGACAGGTTTTCAAACAAATCCTGATTGTTCATAATCGTTTCCTTCCCTTCGTGATTTCTATGAGCAGCAGGTTAATCTGTCTATAGGTATCATTATACAATATCTATAGTATTTTGCGCAATACTAATTGTCAAGATAACCTAGTATCAAAGGGCAGGTGACGATGATGTATTGCGAAGTCAATGTAGGCGAGCGAATCCGATATTTCCGAAATTTACGCGGCTGGAGCCAGGAAACACTGGCCTTGCAGGCAGAGATCAACCCGGCTTTTCTCGGGCATCTGGAGCGCGGACTCAAAAGTCCGACCATCAAGACGCTGGAGAAAATCGTGCGGGCGCTCGACATTTCACTGGCGGAGCTATTCGCCGATCCACAACCTGTGGATAATGCGAAAGATGCCGTCATCGCACAGGTGTGCGACCAGATCCGTGACCTCCCGCTCGAAAGCATCGAGCGGATCAACGTGATCGTGCGGAATGTTCTGGCGATTGAAAAGTAATTTACAGGTATATTATAGCAAATAAGGTGGACAGAGATTGTCCACCTATGTTATTTCACACGAGCACCGCAGCTTCATATGGACTTTCCTGTCATTTTAGTCGAAACGTACAATATATAAACTTGCACAGAATTAGCGCATATGCTCACGAAACGTACGAATAAAAACGGCGATATTCATCATATTGCTGCATATCATATCATTTTTATGGCACGAATTGTATAGCTGTCCCGTTGCACACCTATACATATTATGGTACAATAATTAAGAATTCAGGCACAGTGCCTGAGAAATAGGCAAACCCGTCGAAAGATGGGGACGCAAAGCCAGAAGGGTCTAAAGCGGCGAAAGCTGCAATGACAGCCGGTTGCAAGCATCAACGAGGACGCTGTTAACCTCTTCTGCGTTTTATTTGGCAGAAGGAGGTGTACACCGTGAAAAAGAACTTGACAGACCGATTCGCGGTGCAATACACTGCTCACAGCACAGAGCAAGTAAAACTCTACCCTTTTGTGCTGTTCCAAAAAGATATGAAAACGCTTTTAAATCATGGGTAGCCATGTCTTGAAAGCGTTTTTTTATATTGATGCCGTTAAGGCTGATAAAATAAGGAGGAAAAGTTATGAAAAAACGATTGTTATCGGCAATATTGTCATTTTGCATGCTGTTGACAATAGCGCCGACGGTCGCATTTGCGGCAGATGGGGATGATGAAGCCGCTAACACCATATCGTTAGCCGATGCGACTGAAACATCCGGCACTTGCGGCGCAGAAAGCAGCGCGGACAGCGTCAAGTGGGCGCTGTCTGATGTCGATGGGGACGGTTCCTATACCCTGACCATCTCCGGCGATGGCGCTATGGTGGACTTCACTTCACCAACCGCACCGAACGCTGAGAACGCCAACATCGCCCCGTGGTATACCGCACTGACCGCTGATGGAAATAAAAGCTCGGTTCCGATTACAGAGATTAAAATTGATAAAGGCGTTACCTATCTCGGCAATTATGCCTTCTCCTATTTAACAAACGTAGTTAAAGTCAACATTCCTGCCAGCATTACCAGTCTGGGCGATTCCATTTTCCGGGGCGATACTGCACTGACTACGGTTGAGTGGGCAAGTGATTTTAAGGCACCTAAGATTACCGATACTGATTCTAACTCCGCTACTTATACCGGGAATTATGTCCCGACCAGCATGTTTGACGGCTGCACCAGCCTTGGCAGCGGCGAGGAGCTTTCGGCTTGGCTCCCTGACAGCTTTACCGGCGTAGGCTGTGCCGCATTCCGTAAAACGCAGTTCACTGTAGATTTTGACAATTGGAGTAATTTGAACTATATTGGTGCATATGGCTTTGCCGGTATGCCTAATCTGGATTCCTTTACTCTATCTAATGAGATCACACTTGGCCTGCGCGGCAAGAATGAAGCATCCAATGCTTTTAACAGTTCCGGCTTAAAGTCGCTGACCGTTGCAGACAAGATTACAGTGATCCCCATGGGTATGTGCGACGGCTGTGAACAGCTGTCATCGGTTGCTCTGGCGGATTCTGTTACCACGATTGCTATGAACGCTTTCCGTAACACCAAGGCGCTCAAAGAGATCGACCTCAAGAAAGTTCAGACAATCGACGGTTACGCCTTCCAAGGTTCCGAATTGACCGATCTGGTACTGCCAGAAAGCGTGAAAAAGGTAGAAAACCGTGCATTTGAAGCATGTACTTCCTTGACGAAGGTAACGATAAATGCGGCAGAACTGACACTGGAAAACCGCAATACCTTCGCAGGCTGTAGTTCACTGAATACGGTTGTTACTTCGGCAGATTCTAAGATTAAAGAACTCAACGCCGGAGCATTTGGCCCGGATCAAACCGATTATGCACAGGCTCCGGTGGAAAGCATTGAAATCAACGGTACAGTAGATAAGCTGAATTTTTCCACTCTGGCCTCGCTGAAGGACCTGACGATCAACGGTAAAAACAATTTGACTTCCAGTGCATTGCCGTCCGGCTTTGAAAATCTGGTCATCAACGGTGATAGCTGGAGCTTCGGTGATTATCAGTTCCAAAGCACGGCGCATGTTAAGCATCTGACTGTCTTCGCAGATAAGGTTTCTGCTGATACGGGTGAAGCCGCTTTCCGCTCTAATTTCAACTTAGAGACGGCACAGTTTACCGGAACAACCGTAAATCTCCCAAAAAAAATGTTCATGGGTTGCACTGGGCTGAACTGGCTGGATCTCTCTGCTGTTGATACACTCACAGTTGGTTCGGACTGCTTTGGGGATGATACCAACTCCACCTATGGAGCCAGTACGGAAAACCCGAACAAGTTCAACGAAAATTGTGTAATCTATGCGAAGGATGCAACGGCGGCTCAGGTGCTTAGAACCAACCTTGGCACGAAGGGCATCGTCCTAGTTGTCAACGGCGGTACGGTGGATTCCAGCAAGACAGGTCTCGCCGCTGTCAGCAAAGCAGGTTATAGAGTGACTTGGACGAGCAGCAATGGAACACCATTCCCGGCAACTGCCTTCGAAGCAGGCAACACTTACTACGCTAAGTGGACTGAAAAGACTACTCCTGCAATCGCTATCAAGGCAACTCCGGATACGCTGACCGGCGGCGGCTCGGTTGAGCTGACGGTTTCCGGTGTCCCGACCGAGGGCCAGCTCGCTGTCACCTGTGACAACGACATCACGGTAACCGAAAAGGACGGCAAGTATACTGCTGCCCTGCCGAACGAGACCAAGGATTACACCTTTAAGGCAGATTACACCGGTACCGATCTGTATAACAACGCTTCGGACACCTGCGTCGTTTCCGTAACCTACAAGGGCAGCTCTCACCATTCTTCCAGCACCTCCAACACCGTTTCTGCATCCACTGCATCGAACGGCAAGGTTTCTCTGGACAAGAGCACGGCGAAAAAGGGCGATACGGTTACCGTAACCGTCACCCCGAATGCAGGCTATCAGCTTGACAAGCTGACGATCACCGACGCAAAGGGCAAAACCGTTGACGTCACCAAGAAGTCCGACGGCAAGTACACCTTCACCATGCCGGATAGCAAGGTAACGATCACCCCGACCTTCAGCAAAATTGAGGACGTCAAGCCCTCGAAGAACGGATTTGATGACGTTGCTTCCTCCGATTGGTTCGCTGACGCTGTTAAGTATGTTGCCGATAAGGGCCTGATGAACGGCACCGACGATAACCAGTTCTCCCCGAATGCGTCCACCACCCGCGGTATGCTGATGACGGTTCTCGCACGCTACGCAGGCGAGGATACCACCGGCGGCGCGACCTGGTACGAGAAGGGCATGAATTGGGCAAAGGCTAAGGGCGTGTCCGACGGTACAAACCCGAACGCCAACATCACCCGCGAGCAGCTCGTTACCATGATGTACCGCTACGCTGGTTCTCCGAAGGCAGACGGCA
>ERZ1108170.205-NODE-205-length-50143-cov-26.276873_pt1 | contig 50143 bp, 49 predicted proteins | sample MGYA00403705_ERZ1108170 | MGnify/ENA primary metagenome ERZ1108170 (study PRJEB35170, sample SAMEA104062422) | human gut metagenome | biome: human gut; feature: human-associated habitat; material: faeces | place: Denmark | collected 2012-06-15 ...
TTCAGAAGTCATTCTGAAAGGCTGTCGATGTCCTTTCACTACTATTTTCTGCAGATTCATCGTTGCCTCCTTCAGAGTTATCGTCCCTATCTTACCTACATTATATGTATTGCTTGTCGTAATATAGCCCACGCAACTTACTCTTACTATCGCCTTTGTGGCTTCGCAGGGAATCACGAACTGGCCGTTCTCATTCGTCACGCCGCCATTTATCAATGAAGAGTCCCTAACATTCAGCAGGGCTACATTGGCGAAATCTACAGGGCGTTTCTTATTGTCGATGATGCGGCCTATCATCTTGGTGGGAGTCTTCTGCGTACACTCCACCATGATATTATCCTCCACCTGCGTCATTCTGATGGGATAGAATCCTATCAGCTGCATGATGGCATCGGGAACACTCTGGTTTCGGATGCTCTTGGTTACCCTGAAATCCTCCAGTTCATCATACACGAAGTTGATGGTGTACTTATGCTGGCAGGCATTCAAATCCTTCAACGCCGCAGAGAACGACACATTATTATATTGTCGGGTGATGCGTTGGGCATAAGACTGCTGAACCCCAAACAGCAGGAAGAGAAGAAGAAGCTCTCTGATAAGCTTGCCGCTAACGGGCATTGGTTTCCAAAAATCTCTCATAAACATATCCTCCTATCTTATTTCACCATCAATGTACCGTTAATATACTCTATCTGTATGCGGTCGAAAGCATTCAAAATCTTCAGGTTCTGCTCCAAAGTCTTCGTCTTGTTCCAGTTGAAGAAGAGACGGATGTGCTGGGCACCGGCATCCACATACTCCACCTTGACATGATAGAAACCGGATAACTGAGCCAGGATGGTTCCCAATTCTGCATCATCAAACACCACCGGCTTCATATCAAGAGAATCCTTGTTCTCTGCTGTTGCAGCACGAAGACTGTCATTCGGCAGCGCCTGGGTTGTTGCCAGCTGTTCTGTCGCAGCCTTGTTATCCGCTGTCTGATCAGAAGCCGGGAACCCCAACCAGCCATTGTGAATCGCAGCCAAGGCTACCCCCGAAAGGAAGATGATGCCGAGGATGGATGCAGCAATCTTCATCCGGTTGCGATAAACGCTCTTTGATTTGCCGGCATCCATCACCAACTTACCCTCGTGATGTGCCTGAACAAATTCCTTCCAAGCCCCATCCACATCCACCTCCTTCGGACAGGCTTTCTTGCCAGCCATTCTCGCCATCGCCAGTTCATGGAAGAACTCCTTCACTTCCTCATCGTCAAGCAGGCGTTCCACCTGCTCGTCGGTATATTTCTCGGGATGCTCCTGCATGTCAAAGAGCATCATCCGCTTTTCTTCTTTACTCATGTTTGTCATTGTCTTGCTCATTTAAATTGTTCCTTAATCCAGTCCATCGCCTTCGAAAGATGGTTGAATACCGTCACCTTGCTCACTCCCACTTCATCAGCCACCTCCTGATAAGATTTCTCCTGAAGATAGCGCAGACGGAAAATGAGTTGTCGGATAGGCGGTTCCAGGTCTTCGATGAGAAGCATCAGCTGGTCGAGTCTCTCGTCGGTCTCTTCCGAGAGAATCACGTCGGCATCATCCAGCAGCAGCTTCGCCACCCTTTCCTTCACGCTCTTATGAGCTATCAGGTTGAGACAGCGGTTGCGGACGCTCCGCATCAAGTAACCATCCTCACTCCCAGGCACCAGAACCACATCATCGGCAAGAATCTGGGCGAATACTTCGCTCACCACATCCTTGCTCTCGTCATCATCCGAAAGAATGCATCTGGCCAGATTGTACATCTTCGCGTAATGCTGACGGAATAACTGTTCTATGTCCTTTTTTCTGTTCATATACTATCTATACAGTTGAGCCAAGCGAAAAACTAAGCAAAACAATAACTTTTTTGCAAAAAATGCCGTAAGCATTTGGTTTCCAGACCAAAATACCTATTTTAAGTTTGGTCGGTCGGTGCAAAGTCGGTGTCGATTAGCTGGATTTACTAAAAATCTACTATCACTCTTTGTTTCGATATTCCTTTTAAGCTGAAGAAGAAATTGCTATATAATATAATATATCTTCGATGAGTCCGTTTTATATATAACGGATTACATGAAGCATATATTATATAATGCCTCAATTCTGCGTGTGTTATTAATATAATATCAACTAGGGCGTTTCGCTAAAAAATTAGAGAAATGACCAAAAAAAAATTGTCTCATCGCGAAAGTAAACAGGCTATCCAGCAAATAATTGGATGGACTCCCCCTGCTTTTCATCAGGCGTCGGAATGCTACGTATCCTTCAAGGCATTCGATCCTTGTATCAATACAATGCGCCTGAAGAAGATTATGCTTAACCATATTAAAGGAAAGCGAAATCAAAGAGCTTACGGAGAAGAACTCGTTAAGCGTCTTACCCAGAAGCTTCTTGACGGATGGAATCCATGGATCGAAGAGTCATACCCAGAGGAGTATGCTTTATTTAGTGACGTGTGCGATAAATATAAAACCTATCTCGCCAAAATTACTAAAGAAGGTGGTATAAAGCCTGGAACCAAATGCAATTACGAGTGCAAATTGTCGTTTATGCTCAAGTGGGTAGAGAAAGATAAGAGGATTACTTATATCTATCAATTTAACAAGAAGTTTGTGTGCGATTTTTTAGATTACGTTCTCGTTGAAAGAAATAATACCTTGCGAACGAGAAATAACTATATTGGTTGGCTGAAATCGTTTTCCGGCTATCTCATAGAGAGAGGGTATGTCCAGAAGGATCCGACTGAAGGCGTTAACGCCTCCACAAAACTGGGTCCGAAGAATCGAAGTGTCATACCAAATGACGTACTATTGCAAATTAAGTCATATCTAGAGAAGGAGAATAAGCACTTTCTTTTAGCCTGTTATATCCTTCACTACTTGTTTGTTCGTCCTCACGAGATGACTTTTCTGAAAATCAAGGATATATCTAAGGAAAAGAAGACATTAACTCTTAATGGCGCATATACTAAAAATGGGCATGATGCCATCGTTACTATCCCGAATCATGTCATCGCATTGATGGAAGAATTGGATATTTTTTCAGCGCCGCCCGACTTCTATCTTTTCGGGAAAAAGTTCCGCCCGGGAATGACGCCGATACTGGCTGAAAGATTCTCTAGATTTTGGGTCGACAATGTAAAAAAGACGTTGGGATTAAGTGATTTCTATAAATTCTACAGCCTGAAGGATACGGGAATCACTAATATGATTAAAGCAAAAACCGATCTACTTACGGTAAGAGATCAAGCCAGACACTCGTCAGTGAAGGTTACAAACATCTACACCCCTCAGGATTGCAAAGAAGCGAATCGTGATCTTATAGGGTATGAAGGCGTATTTTAATATAATGATTGTAGGAGATTTTTCTCCTACAATCCTACTTTCCTACAAATAACGCGGATAGCACTCTACATGTATACACCCATCGATGATATACATCTCAAGTTCATAACCTTCGTCGAGCATTTTTGAAATTTCATTTTCCGTTGGAATATCATATGATGTAAAAACATCAAAGAAACCTGCTACCTCAGCCCGATCTCGTATTATGATACGTTTAGAGTTCTCTTGCAAGAACTTCTTGGGCTATCTGCTTGGCTTGTATTCTCCAGGCCTGATAAGCATCGAACTCTGCTTCGTGGCTCTTATCTCCATCTCCTCGATTGGCCAAGATTGCCTCTACCTGATTCTGGCTGTATTTGGTTCGTACCAAACCTGCCGTGAAATCACCGTAAGTAGCAGACTTTGCCTTAATTTTGGTAGAACCATCGGCTTCATCACCTTCGTAACTGAAGGCGGTTTTACCCGAATCTGAAGCTTCAGATTTTGTATCTGAAGTACCGGAAGTCTCGGGATGATAGTTTTCTACTTTCTGCTCACCAATGTAAAGCAGGAAATGGTCATCGTCAAATCTGACGTAACTTTTGCGAGATAAATATACCTTTTTCATCGTTAAGTAAATTTATAAAACTTCTTTTTAAACTTGTTGTGCAGTTCTGCGACAACGGTGGAGAATGGAAGTTCATCACGACAGAAGTCATTTAGGGCTTGATCTATGAGAATCTTGGAACCTGTATATAGATAGTGCTCTACAGTTTGCCAGACCTCGCTCTCTCCTTCAAAATGGTCGATGATACGATAGCGCAGTGAGAGACGTTTCTTAGGCATCTCTTTGCTGACCAAATGAGTGCTGCCATCGGCAGCGGTCTCTTCTACCTGTACGACCTCTTTTTCTATGACAGAGTCGTCAACCTTGTAATCAATCACTTGGATGAGGAATTTGTTCTCATCCTGTCCCTCATGGCAGATAATATCCTCAATGGACTGCTGCTGTGATTTTTGCATTCCCTCGAAAGGCACACGAGATTTGCGAGCCTTAACGAGTTTTCCGAATCTTTCCATACCGATTTTTTTATATAAGTTTTTTGAATTGGCGTGAATTCCTAACCCAAGGCGTGAAGCTGCCTTGAGCTCTATTTGTCTTTGTGTAAACCCATGTTTGCGAAGATTAGCCACCTGCTTGCAGAGATCATGCTTAAACCGTTTTCGCAAGAGTGCGTGGTCGGCATAGATGACCTGGCCACAAAAATCTATACCATCGCAAGTTCGATGGATTCCCCACGACTTGTTTATAGAGAGGTGCCAGTCACGAGCAAGGTGCATGACAGCTAACTCCGCCATCAGGCGCAGGAAAACTTTGTCTTCGTGAAGAACATAGATATTATCCATGAAACGATAATAATGATGGAGCCCCTGACGGCAGAACTGTTTAAAACGTTCGTTAAGAAAACTGACCCCCCCACATAGTAGTTGAGCCTGTTCCTGAGTGCGACAGGTAACAAGCATGTCGCTCACATAGCGAGCTTGCCAATAGTGGAATTTTTCGGGGTCGTCGATGATATCGAAGCATCTGAGTGCCAGATAGTCGAACCGGGCGAGAAAGAGCTGACCCAGTAGCTGGGCTAGTTTTACTCCAAGTACGATTCCTGGGTTGAACGAGTCAACTACCTCATCTATAAAGGAGAGGAGCTTTCTGTCTTTAATCTTGCGGCGATATTCACTCTTGAGCAAGTTGTGATCTATACACTGAAAATAGTGGTGAATATCCATCGGAAGGCAATAAAATGTATCTTGCTGTGGAGAGTTGAATATATCTCTCTTAATAAGATTGTAGAAATAATGAGTACCCTTTCCCTTAGAGCCTGCAGGGCAATGGTAGTAGATGGTGTTACGTATATTATCCTCTACAGGATTGAGGGCTGCGTGTTGCATGACATGATCTATGACTGGCAACTTGTTAACCTGGCGATGCTTCGGGTATTCTATATCCTTAGATACATATCCTGATGTATGCCAAGTCTGGGCTGCGTATGCTTCAAGCATACGCTCTATATTATGATCTAGATTGGCATCAAATTTCTGCACACCCTTGCGAGACATCTTTTGTCGGGCATAATTATAGAAAGCCCGACGAAAGTTGTCATTTGTCTCGACTTGTGGAGAAATGTTACCAAATCTTTTCATAAGCGGTGTAATGTCTGTGTAATTGTGTGAAACTGTGTAATGTCTGTTGTCTGCTATTTTTTATCCTATAACCTTCGACCGGATGACCCTATTGTCATCATCTACCAGCTAGATGAACTATGTGTATGTTTCGCCATGGGGCGAGGTCTGACCCTGTTGTCTCGAACGGAGAGCAAACACCCCGTATTGAGATATGTTAAAGTTGAGAGCGGCGCCGTAGTTCACGTTGGCATTCGAGACATCATTGTTATCGTTGAGCGTCGAAAGACCGCATTGACCACCATTGTTAACACTACCACCACGAAGGCAGAGACGGAAACCGCTTGTTGCGCCGGACGTATTCCAATAATAAGCACACCAGTAGGTAGTCTGGCTGCCTCCGACGGCCGTTGGAAAATTCTCCAGGTTGTCCATGGAGAGCATGGTTGCCCAGCCTTCGCCTTTTTTGATGGATGTGCTGTAGGCAATCATTCCTGTGGCATTACCGACAGTCCATGAACCATAGATGGAAGGTGCTACAAGGTGGGTGACTGTCGTATCTTCGTTGACCCTTACGAACTCATCATCCATATGATACCAGAGATGACCGTAAGAGTTTTTAAGGCCGAAGAAGGAGTTGACCTTGGCCGCATACCAGGTAGAGCCGTCATCGTTGAGTATATTGACGGTAGTCTCTCCGCAGCTATCGCCCAGGTCGAGACCGGCATCCATCGGGACGAGCGGGCGGCAGCCGTTGTAGCTATTCCACGCACTCCAGTCTTTTTGTGTCACGCCAGGACCAAGACCACCCTGATAGAGTCCGTTTGCATCTCGCTCTGTGTTGACTGCCGCCTGTGCGTAGTGGGTGCCGAAGATAACCCCGAAGAGCGCAGCGGTCACGGCGAAGTGGCGCATCGAGGAACAGAGCCACCCCGTGCCGTTCTTTCTGGCCGCAGCTCGCCAGTACTCTGTGTTTTGGTTGCAGGCTGGCTTGCCGAGGAACGAGCGGTTGGTGTTGTCGAGGGTGGCATCGTTATTGCCACCTCTGTAGTCTGCGTCTGTATTAAGGAAGCTAACCAGACGACCTGTGCTGCGCTCTAAAGTGGCATGGCCAGATGCAGAACGTGATCCGATAGGGATTGTGTAGTTATATTCACCTTTGATTGGAGTAAGTCCAACCTTCATATAGAACAAGCGGCCTACGGTCTTGAATACCAGATAGAACTTACGGTTCCATCCCCACTGGTAATGTCCCTCTGATCCGTCTAGCTTTGCAGCCTCTCCTGTGGCATATTTGTGATGATCTTTGGAGTCGAGTTTTCGGCGGCTATGGTCATTCTTAACCAGGTAGCAACCGAGACCAAGCTGAATAGGCAGCTCTTTCAAGAGCTCAAGCGATCCCACATAGGTTGCTGCCTGAGGGGTTGCGTTGTCTAGATTCCAGACACGCCCGCACCAAAGATTCTGTCCCATATCTACAGCGTCTTTGAGCGACATCTGCTGCGCAGTACCCGTTTTTTTGTCATAGACCTCTATCTGCTTGTCTGTTGTGGTCATATCTGCTGCAGGGAGGTCTGATACCTGCTTAGCCCCATCGAACGCAGCGATGATAGCCTTGACCTTAGCCTCTTCTTCTGATGTTAATGCCATAATTAAACTGTATTTAATTGATTAAACAATGTGATTTAAATGATGCGTAATGATGAGCCCACCTTGCGTAGCTTTCCCGATGCCGACAGGCGAAGGCGTGGCTGGTGTATAGTGATGCTCACCTCTTGCCAAAGCGGTGTGTTGGCTGTGGGGATGACCCAGAACTTGGTCGTGCCCTCGCCCTTGACGATGAGGTTGCCGCTTGGGTCTGCCACCAGCGAGTCGCCCTCGGCACGTTGGAAGAGCACGCTCTGAGGGAGGTAGCTCGGTATGAGTTGGGCTGTGATGCGCTGTGCCACCTTGTTGCGTAGGCTTATCTCCGTGAGATAGGTCAGGTTCATACGCGATGGTGCGATGAAGCCTGTGGCTATCTGACCTGCCAGGCCATCCATCTGTGCAATCTTGGCATCGGCTCGTTTGGCGGCAGCATCTGCCTCTGTAGCCTTTGTCTCTGCTAGAGCTGCTTGTGCTGCTGCAGCTGTAGCCTGCTCTTGTGCAGTATTGGCTGCACTCTGAGCGAGATTTGCTGCCTTGTTGGCATCGTCGGCTGCACTCTGTGCCTTGATGGTTGGTGTCTTATCGAGCCATCTGCGCCATTTGGTGTTTGTATCCGAAGGAGTTGTTGTGTTACCATCCTCCAGTGACGCATAGACTCCTGTAGATGTATGAACTATATCCCCTTCATCGTAGCCCCTAACAGTCTGTCCATCCTCTTCATATGAGTAGTCCGACTTCCAGGTACCTTGATCGGTGAAGGCGACATTACCAACGACAATGATATTTGTATTATCTGCCATATATTTATTAAACTTTAATGACTAACTTGTTTCTACGCTTGACAACATGTTCTACAACATGGCTTCCGTAATCAATCATAAGTAACTTGTTACGATGCTGGCGGAATGACGGATACATAGCGCCGCCTCGAGCAATGACACCCGTATCGACATATTCATGCTTGGAGAGGTCCCATTGCCACCAGTTTCCGTTGCTTCCCATTTTGGGTGGATGATCGTTCATTTCCTTAGCGAGGTCGGTCTGCGTCTTTGAGTTGGTAATGGCGGCGGATGTGTCCTGCTGCCGCTTGGTTTCTGCCGTCTTGCGTGCCGTCTCGTTATTATTGCGAGTAGTTTCGGCGTTCTGACGTGCGGCTTCGTTGCTATTACGAGTACTTTCAGCCTTCACTCGGTCAGCTTCGCCCTGCGTTACCTTGGTATAAGCCGCGGCAAGAGCTTCCAGGTCTGGGTCTATATCGGTATAGGCTACTACCTGAGACCACGTTTTGCCATTATCATAGCTCACCTCGATACCCATCGTGCCGCCACGAAACTGAGGGGTCTTTCCCTCGGCTACTACACCGAGATCTTCGCCGCCTATCTCCCAATGGCCGTTGTTATTGATTGCTGGCTTAATACCTGCGGTCAGGTAAGCCCTTGCGAACTCGGCAGGTATCTTAACCTGCGAGCCGTTAGCCATGTAGATCCAGAAGAAGTCGGTACTCACCACAAGGCGAGATGCCGTATTCAGCTGGCTGGCTACGTCGTTGATGTTTACTGCTGCCATAATACTATTCTGGTTTTATCTGCTTCATAACTCCCTCGCATGCAGCCGGGGTAAGCAGTTGCTCGGCTACACGACTGATGATTTCCTTCTCGCTATCGTCAATCTCCACCTCGCCCTGCGTTTCGTAGAGTTTATGGGCGAGCACGGAGCAGGCTATTCCCTGCCCGCGCTCATAGATGACGTTAGCTATCTCCTTGCGCATATCCATTACTGCGCATTGTGTCTTACTGAGGTCAGTAAAGACCTCTACTCTTTCTAGATTTATCTTCATATTCTTATGTTTTGTTAATGATACATATACTGCAACTGCCAATTATATCCATCCCAGATCAGAATATTAAACTGCCCGACATCATCAGAATAAAACTTATCTGAGGTTGTATGTATCTTGCCGCAGCAATATAGCCTTCTGCCTGAAACAACAGGGTCGAAATATATCCTGCTATTACCCTGTATAACAATGAGCATCTGCCCCGTCATAGGGTATTTCGGCAACTTTATATCCACCGCGCTACTGTTAGTCATAAGAATAATGCCTACTCTGTTGTTATTGATGGCATTCTGCTGTACATTGCCTGCAGCCGACATTGATAAAACATTCTGCGCAATACATCCAAGCAGGTTACCGCCAATACTTCGGATTCCGATACCTCCGTCAGTATCAACGTTGAGTGCCGCAGCAGAAGGGTCACTATAATCACGTACGGCCTGATAATCTCCGGTACCATAATCGTAGAGACTATATTTACGGATGATCACCGTATTATTATTGGCATACCCCTCTAAAGCAGAGCCATACATATCGCAGGCTCTTTGATTTCTGTGATAAACTGTACCATCAGAGTTTATAACTGGCGACAAATCAGCAGCCCTACCTGCTGCTACTTCTCTGACACAGGAATTAGTACGGGCCAGCCAAAGCGAACTATGTTCCAACATTATTCCATTCTTGAGTTCCCAACCTTTAGCATCACTAGAATACGAACCGATACTCAGACCCGCATCCGTAATTTTCAATCCGCCAATCTGACCTGAAGTTGCATAAATCGTTCCTATAATCACGGCATCCTTTGCTGTCAGCTTGCCACCTCTAGTTATAGAAGTAGTAGCCTTGCTGCCTTCAGTACCGCCTATCCAGAACGCATAATCCGCATTATCCTTCACCCATCGGAACGAGCCAAAGATATTATTACCCTCCATCAGGTTGAACTGCTGGCCCTGGGCAAACTTCAGAACCGCATTCTTTCCCACGATAAGAGGACAATACATCGGACCGGCATCACTCAGTTGCACCCATAGCTTATTGTTGTTAGAGTCAACTGCTGAAGGGTTGAAGGAACTGCCCGTAGCCGTATGCGTAACGTTGCATTGATAGATAGACCAGCCATCGTTAGCATTATTATCCTCAATATATATCAGGTCGACATACTTCTGTTCCAGGGTCAGGGCAGAATCATTATGATAAGTTGTCCCGCTCTTCCATCCTTCGGAATTTCGGACGATGCAGCCGTTCTTACCCATCTTTCCGGCTTCGGCAAAGTTGGCTACCACAACAGGCTGGCTCCAATCGTCCTGAACAGAATCGGTACCATGTTTTCCTGTACGAACAGACTCCCAGATGAATCGGTTTGTAGACGATACAGCCAGCCGTTTTGCCGTCCATCCTCCCTGAAGGATGCCATTTGTACGGTAAGGCTTAGCTGGCGCCACCGTATCGTTAGCGGTAGCGATATAGGCGCGCTCCATAACGATGGTTTCAGCCTGCATCGGCATCGCCTTGCTCCAGGTTATGTTGCCTACAGCATCTACGGTTCCGTCGGTACGCCATAAACTCTCAGTAAGAGCTATCATCGATTGCCAGGCAAAGAGACCATAGTCGCCGTAGCTGTCTGTGCCGCCATCCTTGAAATATCCGATGAAGAAATAATATTCTCCTGCATCAGGCATGGATAATTTAGCAACAAGACTCTGACCATCGCCGCTTACTACATAGGCATGCTTCGATCTGTTGAGATATTCGCTATCTTCCTTTATCTGCTTGCCCTCGCTATTGATAACCTCAGACGGCAGATAGAGACGAGAGATACATACCAGGTCAGAGTTGGCTTCAGAGTAAGACTTCAGCATCACCCTGAGGTAGCTATCCCGGAAATGGTTAACAACCTTAATACGACGTATGCACTTGCCGTTGTTACCAAGAGCGGAAGGTGTCTTATAGAAAGTTTTCTTCTGCTTGATACCATCTAACAGAATTTCACTTTCTTCTGTTCCCCATGCGTTAGTACTGCTGTTGTACCGGTCGATAATCTCATCTGTTGTAATCTTACCACCCAGCACGATACTCTTACCTCCCGTAGCTGGAGCCGTCTTTGTCCAGCCGCTGCCAATATCATCCCGCGCTTTATCATAGTCGGCAAGCGTTTTCGGAGTAGGAAGAACTGATGGTTCTGAAGCTGAAGACTGATAGCCTACGATGAGACCATCACCATCCTTACCATCCTCACCATCCTTACCATCCTCACCATCCTTCGCTTTATAACCTCCGCATGAGAAGGTTATAATTTCGTCCCCATCCGTAAACCATGTGATTTTCATTATCCACAGCCACGGAGTAACATCGTCAAAGGTAATTTGACTGAAGTCTTTACTGCCATGTTCTCTGAATAATGTCGGACTCTCGTTTATATCAGAACTACCAGCAGCATAATACCAGGTTTCGATACTTGAAATGCTCTTCGGGTAACGATTAAAGAGCTTAGGTTCAGAAAATTTGCCATCCGCTCCTACCTCTCCCTTCTTATAGGCTACCCATACATATTGCTTTTCCCGAGTCGGCTCCATCGGATCATCCTGCCACCCCTTAGGCCGCAAGGCACCCTGCCAACGGTAAGGCCATGTAATGAGACTCGAATCAGACCGATCAGAGAGATAATAGATATACTCATATCCATCACCATCCGCTCCACAGGTGAGTACCGGAACGCTCTCCTTATCCAGTATATTTCCGGAAGCATCGTATAAAGCGAACACCACCTGACGGGCATTACTCTGCACAGATACCTCTGCGCCTATTTCCATGTTAGTATCAGGAGTATCAGCAGTTCCATACTTCAGATGATACCCTGCCGGTAATTCTGTCAGCTTATACCTCTTGTCGTCGGATGACGTTGCCCATATATCGCATGAGATACTTTCTGCACTCATATTGCCCTGATTGTCTATAATCACGCTATCGGCAGATGGTATCAGCTCGTAGACTACCGTATCAGACGATTTCAAAATGGTAAGCTCTCGGGTATACTCGTAGCTGGCTCCGGCATATTTGCCCACAACCGTGATGTCCAGTTTCGTAACCTGGTCGAGCGTATCAGCAGTAAGATTATCTGCATCAATGGTGATTACTTTCGCCTTGCCGTCAATACTCATTGAAGTCTTCAAGCCTGCCACCTTAGAGATATTGAGCGAGGAAATCGCCCATGGCTCGTTATGATACATGAGGGAAACCTTAGTCTTGATAGGGAAACCGATATACTTACCAGCTCTGGTATTCCATGCTACCGATGCACTCTCGTTGCTCAGATCGCACATCATGAAAGGAAGGCTGTCGTGCTGGATGCGGATAGGCATCTGCACCGTTTTCGAGGTCTTTCCCTCCAGTTCTACGACTATGGTCACCATCGCATCCGACATTTTGCGCATAGCTGCGTAATCGAAATTGGTATCATCTGTAGTTCCGGCAACACCATCCTTGATATTCCTGATACCCTTGACGAAAACGGTAGAGTTCTTCACCTCTACGTCGCAGTCCTCGCTGACTACATGCAAGCGATAATGGCCTTCTGTCACGTCCTCGCTATTCGCATCTTCCTCGAGCAGAATATCCATGCCCTTACGCACGAAGACAGCCGTAGAGATGCGGTATTGCTTGGTAGCCTTGCCCTCGTCCTGAGTATAGAGACCATTAATGACATTACCCATATCATCTACCGTGATGACACTCTGATACTGCGAGAGACTCACATCATAAGCCTTCGCCTCGTTCTTCAGGTCATCGAGCCCAAGAATATCACCGAGATACTCCACGTTGCCACCGAAGTATACGTTATCCTGTACGAAGATACCATTGCCTGAAGGATGGATATACGATCCGTCTCTTCGCTTGATAGCCAGTCCTCCGAGCCATCCGTATCGGCATACGCGGTTCTCTGAATATATCTCCCAGTTGCATACACCATCCAACACCTCGATATAGCTGTTTCCCCTCGAAGAGAAATACATGCTGCTCTGGCGATGATCATCCGTAAAGCTACCATACTGGGCAAAATCCATATAGGCGCAAGGATCTGGAGTTGCCTCCGAACGTTTACCATATTCGAATACGAACTTACCCTTCTCGTTAGTGATGATTTTTTTCACATAAAAGTAAGTAGTGAAGAAACCTTTATGCAGAACGAAGTTGCAATCATCCAACGCACCTTCTGTATTTTTATCTGAACCATGGGCGTTATCTATATCGGCATAGATACCGCGGCAGATATCTCCCACCTGCAGAGATCCGTAATCATTTCCCTCCAGATGAAGAGAGATGATGTGTTTCTCGGTATCTACGCTCTCGATGGTTCCATAGCCGTTGGTATTCCATTGTTCTGCTTTGGTTACAGAGATTTCGTTGAAGACGAACTTAGGCGCAGAGATGAACTGACGGACGAACAGGCTGTTCATTTCTGCATTACCATTATTATCGATACTTGCGCCGGTACCATAAGCTCCGGAAACGAAATTGTATGTCATGAAGGCATAGAGTTTCGCTAATCCCTCGTCAGTTATCTGACTCTTTCCATCTCCAAGCTTCAACCCTTTCAGCAGAGATATCACATCCTCAAAGGTAATCTTACCTTTAGCCGTATCGTCTATATCCTTGCGCAACATCTTCTTTTCGAGCGCGCCTCCAGGAGTGCAGTCGTCTGCCATACCTGCCTTTATTCTGTCGCCCTGGTACAGGATATAACCGTAATCATAAGAAAGTCCGTTCAACACTTCGATATTGAAGTGTTGATGGCCAATACCTCCTCCACCACTATATCGGTCGGTCAGAGTACTTGCAAAGTAGTTAAAGAGAGCGTCTGCAGTAGTAACACCCCATGTTTCTGAATAGGGTTCCTGAACAGGGAAGAGCACCCCTCCACTCAGCAGCTGACGTGGGAACTCAACTAAGCGAGGGGCGATAGTAAAATTTCCGATTTCGGGTAGATGGATATCCATCTGTTTGAAATCGCTGGCATCTGACCTCGTGAGGTTCAGGTACGGACGGGCATCTGAATATTTGTAAGTGAAGGTATAGTTCGAAGGCAGCTCCTTCGCCTCGTAGTTCACGTCACTCTCGGTAACGGTTATCTTACGAAGAGAATTGCCATGGTAAACATACTTACCCAGAGACGGGAAGAAATCGAGCATCCACAGGCGCTCCTTCTTGTCCAGGAATCCAGTGTTCTTCTTAAACTTGCGGGTGGTATCTACGCGGTATTCCTCAGAGTCCTCCTCTATTTCTGCCACATTGTGGGTATGTTCTGCAGTATTTTCGCTGTTGCCGTAGGCGCGGAAACAGTCTACACCTCCTAGCGAATTCTCGAAGAGGAACCACTCTTCTTCTTCGCTCTTCATGTCGCTAGCATAGTAGCGTTGTACGTAGGTAACCCGCTTCCCGTCCTGTTCTACCCAGATATCGTAATAAGATGGCTGGATAGAACCGCCTATCTTCTTGGCAATAATGGCGTATTGCACCGGTACGGTATATACGGTTCCGGCATTCATATGGTTCATCAGTACCACTTCCTTCTCTTCGTAGGCGGTTCCATTCCACATGTATGCCTTGCACTTCATCACGCTGGTGGCTGTTGCGTAATAGGTAAGGAATTCCGGAGAATAATAGGTTACGGCCTTCACCTGCGGCTGCCAGGTGAGAAAGTTGGTTTTCAGAAAATTTGCTGCAGAATCTGCCAACCGGTCCACACCGGCACGTATCACGGAGAAGGTGAATTCCTTCTTGCTGCCCTCGCTACCAACCTCGTAAACCGTCGCCACAAAGGATTTCATTATGTTCGGCTGGGCATAAGGTTCACTACTGTCCTTTACCTCAAAGCTGAGAAGAGGAAGGATGATATCCTTGACGGATAACGTAATCCGGTTCTTATCGTTCGGCGTATAAGTGTGCTGAACGATGTTTGCGCTTGAGCCTTTATAGCGTAGAGCGAAAACCACATCAGCCTTCGAGGTACTGAATATCTCAAAGGCATTCATGGAGCCTACCATGCTCAGAGCATCTGGATATAATAAAACCTGTATCATCTTAAAATTGCTTTGATTATATTGCAAAGTTAAGATAATACAGGTATATAACAAAGGACAATATCCTACGAAATCGGTATGCATTCCAACCAGACGGTCGTACAATGATATACCCATTTGCTGTGACGGAACATCGTTGCGTGTCGGGTCTTCTGGCTTACGTATGATTTCTGCAAGCCGTATTTTTTGCCAACATACTCAGCTGAAGGAAGAGGAGGATAAATGACCTTGAAGGTGCGGTCCTGGTCGTTACCTGATTTTTTATAGTCATTCTCCGAAACCTCTACCGTCTCTTCGAATCCAAGCCACTGGTACCTGCAGGTCATTGCCGGCATTAAATCTTCCAGGCTCTCTGCCTCGTTAACAGGTGTAGTGAGTGCGATGGTTCTGAGTTCGCTTTCCGTTGGCTCACTTTTTCCCCCGAGGGTAAACTTCAGTTTGTTGAAGAAGAAACTCACGCCTCTGATCACAACCTTTGCGTAAGAAGGCAGGTTCTGCTTCTGCGACTGGGAGAGGAGCAGTTTTACCTTGAGTTCCTGGAGTGAATTCCTGAGCAGGAGGTCATACTGCCGGTAGAACTTTTCGTAGATACCATCCTCGCCATTATACACCAGGGAATAATCGAATATCTTCCGGGGTGTCTGTTCTCCCTGATGATGCGAGCCGAACCCGGCATTTGAATATAGATGCGTATCATATGCTGTCACGGTTCCGCAAGCTATACCATCTGAAGATACATAGGGGAAGGCGAGCATGACGGGCAACGTAGGAGTCGATTCACTTGCCTCTTCTCCGTCTTCCGTTGCAACTTTCATCGATGAATTCAGCGTAGCGTAATCGCCGATATACAGTTGCCTGTCCATGTCTCTTGTCACGGTCTCCCCGTCTAAGATTTCCCTATACTGGAGCGTACGAACCTCCGGTATCAGCTCTGATATTTCTACATCTTGAGTATCAATATCATCATCTCCAGAATCGTAGCTCTGAGAACAGCCACCTATTTTTACTTTCACGCTGTAGTTGCCGGAATAACCTTTCTTATAGAAGCAACCGTCTGCGTTGTCAAAGTAGGCGCCGGAATTTTTCGATACCATATCCTTAATATCATCGTAACTATCCTCTGTATCGCTATCCGCCTGATACTTCGGGCGCAGTACCACACGTTTATAATCGGATGCAGCCTTATAAGATAAGGTAGGTTCTTCAGTCATCTGGCGGGTAAGATCCGCAACCGGCTTACTGTCTATTGCATCTTTCAGGAAGATGATATCTGCAGTATGAGTTTCTTCATCAGATACGAACTCGCATAGAAACTTTTTCCGAAAAACTGAGAGAAAATCAGATACTGACACGTCTGGCAGAAGGTCTTCGACACGGATATGTCCATTCACTAGCACGTCTATCACGTTGTTCAAGACAACCATCTTATCGAATGGAGCCGTCTTGGTGAAGAAATTCTCCTTGAGGTCATATCCGAAATGCTTGAAAATCCGCTTCAACAAATAATTGGCACGGATAAAAGGAGATATATAATATCCTTTCGTCAGAGATATCGGTATTTCGTTTACATGATCAGTAAGCAGCCATTCACCCGCAAAATACGGCGAGCTAACGCCCAGAGAATAGGTATACATCTCGTGAGCTGTTACGTATTCGTAACCGCCTCCTTCCTTATATCTCCAGTAGCTGGCAGTACGCATAGTACCTGCATTCCATCCCCAGTTCAGTATTTTGTAGTTGTACTCGGTATCTCTACCCGAGTCATCAGTAAGCAGAACCGGGAAGATATCATAGTTCTCGTTCTTGCCACCTACGAGAGATTTGCAGAATTCGATGCACTCGTCTACGGTCGTGCACCCGGGTATCATCTCGTCCTTGAAGATGCTCTTCAGCTTTACGTTCTGTATCTTCGAATAGAAGGATCCGTCGTTGATATAGAATGAAGAAGAGATGTTTCCCTTGTGCTGTGCCGAGAGAACTATCTGCCGGCATTGGGCGAAATACTCGCCGTCTTCGATGCTTACGTTCGTAGCCACCATCTTGTCTCTCATTCCGAAGGTATCGGGATAGTTTAGTATCATGCGGTTGTAATCGCTTGCCGGAATATCCAGCGGGGAGGTCGTTTCCCCGTAATCGTTGAAGAACGGGTTGGTACGTTCTACCTCCAGCTTGGCGCCTTCGCCAAGCTGGTAGGCCTTTCCTTTATCCAGATTTGTTATTTTCATGTTCAGAAGATTTTATTTTTTAGCAAACTTTCTCGCCTGGTTTCTCAGTTCCTGTTTGGCGTCCAGATCCGAGAGTGATACAAACGAGCGGATTCCGTCTCTCCTAAGCTCTCTGAGCAGTTCTAGGAGCTCGTCATTATTGCGTCCCGACGTAGCATTTCCTGCATCGCGATGCGCAGATTCCTGCGTCCGGACGTAAAAATCTGCCCCTCCAGGAGCGATTTCCTGACTGGTCCGGGCTGACTGACGGGCGATACTTCCACCCAGCGCCCTGCCCTGCATGGCCATCAGATACTTGCTCATATCGAAGGTTCTTATCTGTCCGGCTCTCTGTGCTGCATCCATCAGGTTGATGAGCGGGGCGATGGTAGGGTTCTCCAGGGCTGCATTCGATGCCACCCACTCCTTGCTCTTGCCTCTAGGTCCCTCTCCCACGATGACGGTAGGATGATCTACGTACCCGCGCTTACCTGGTGCATATTCGGCGTTGAAGTGTTTGCCGTCCTGCTCGCGCTCTACATCGATACGTCCACCACTCTCTCGTCCGCTTGCCACTCGTGCACCAGAAGCTGAAGAACTTCCGCTGCTTCCGTTAAGGGTCATTCGCTTTACCTTCTGGCGCTCGGCATTTGCCACAGCCAGCTGGGCTGCACCTGTCACACCCATCAGGGCTGCAGCAATACTTCCGGCAATCGGACCCAACTCGCTGTACGCCTTCATGATAGATACTGCAGTATTAGAGATAATCTGAGCTACCTGCATGGCGAAGTTCACGTCAGCATACTTTTTCTGTATCTTCAGTTTCTCGTTGGCTTTCTTTTTCTCCAGTTTCTCCTGGAGTGCCGTATTGCTCTCGGCTGCCTTGATCTCGGCATCATACTTGGCATCCACGTTCGCCATCTCTGCATTCTGCAGCGCGGTCACGGTATTGCTGAAGAGTCCTGTGTAGTACTGAGCCTGCTTCATGAAGGACTCTTTCTTCATCTGCTGTACCTTCTGCTCATATTCCTGCTGAGTGATATACTGGTTGTCGAGAGCCTGCTGCAGTAATTCCAATTGTCGGTCGTACTCGCTCTGCTGGTCAAAACCGAGAGCCTGCCTAGCCTGCTTTTCCTTGTCGGCCTGTTGGGCAAGCTGCTCTGTATGCTTGGCAGTATATTCCGCCTCTATCTGAGTCTGGATATCTTTATATGCCTTCTCCAGCTGTGCAGTATCTTCCCCGTTCTGCTTGGCCATATTGAGCGCAGCCTGATAATATCCCTTCAGAACTTCCAGTTTCTGGTCGCGTTGCTGTTCCAGAGTCAGTTCCTGCTGCGTCTCCCCTTGCTCCATCACCTTTGCCAGGGCATCCTGATAAGCCTGTTCTACTGTCACCTGCTGCTCGAAATGAGCCTGTTCTGCAGCCCGGAGGTTCGCCTGCTGTTTATCCTGGAGTGATTTCTTCTTTGCGCCATCCTTGATTTCGATGTTCTGCGACTGCTCGCTATACGAGGTTTCGATGGCGAGGATATTGGCGGTATGCTGGGTCTTCAGAGCCTGCATGGCGAGATCGTACTTCTCCTGAGATACCTGCTTCCGGGCGAGAGCCATGTTCCAGTTGTTCACGTCCTGCTGATAGTCCTGGTTGGCGGCATCGATATCTGTCTGTCGGTTTTCAGAAAATCTCTTCGATGCGATATCATCAGGATTAGGCTTGGAGGTAGTATTTGTGGTTCCGGTATGAGTGCCCGTTCCACCACCGCCACCGCGGCTTCCTCTGACAGCAGCAGGACCGATATCCGCAATCTTGGAGTTCAGCTCGTCTATCTTTCCGTTTACACGGTCTATCTGCTGCTCGGTATTGTTGAGCGCTTTCTTGGCATTCGTTTCCGTATCCGTACCGAAGAACTTGGAGACACCTCTGATAAAACTATTCTGTGGATGAAGGATGTTGTCTGTCTTTGCATCATGATAGGTCTTATCCTGCTCGTCTCTCTTGTCCTCAAGGTCGCTTTTCTGCTTATACAGGTCCACAAGCTTATCCTTGTATGCCTTCAGCTTGATCTCCTTCTCCAGGGAAACGAGATAGTCATCAATGGCGCTCTTGTTGTCCCTTGTCAGTCTGCCCTCTTCAGAGAGCAGGCCATTATAACCAGGAATAATCTTCTTGAGTTCATTGAGAGCCTCCTTGCGGCGATCCATGGAGATCTTCTCGTTGCGCATGGTTTCGTTGAGCTGCTTCACCTTGGCGGTCTGCTCGTTCACCTGGGCATTCAGGTCTCGCTCCATGGTTTCCAGTTCCTTGGCCGAAGCTGCTGCCTCTTTCTGCTTTTTGTGCATATCCCATAACTTCAGGGAGAGAACCGTTACTCCCGCAGCAATCAGCCCGAAGACGCTTGCCTTCATCGTTGCGTTCATGGCTACCCAGGCATTCTTGGCAAGCGTCACCCTGCCCGTGAGCAGGTAGAAACCTGCCTGCAGCAGTTTCATGAGTCCGGTTCCGGTAGCACAGATCACGTTCCATGCCTGCTGTACTGCGGCAGCACCCTTGGTCACGACGATATTCGTCTTGATAGCGTTGCTGGTGGCTATCGCTACAACCGTGAAGGCTGTGAGCAGAATACCGAGCGTCTTCACCACGCCCTGATGCTTTACGCACCAGGATATGAGACTGATGGTGTTCAGCTGCATATCTGCATAGGCATCATCCCATTGTTCCTTGAGGGGAAGGATTTCGTCTCCCAGAGCCTTCTGGGCGTTCTGCAGTTCTACCGTCTTCTGGGCTGCCCGGTCGGCTGCGCTGATATAGGTCTCTCCTGCCTCGGCAAGCTGGGTATCTACAATCTCTGCCACTGCCTTCATAAAGTCGCCCGTCTCCTTGGTCTTCTCTGAGATTTCTGCCGCAGAGATACCCAGGTTATCGAGGATTAACGGGGACTTGCGACCCAAACCAGTCACGATGCTGTTGGTCATGTAGTCAACCGACTGGCCTGTCTGTTGTGCCTTCAGTTGGGCAAACTGCAAGTACTTACCGAGGTCTTCGAGTGGTATGCGGAAGTCTTTGGCTTGCACGGCTGCGGTCATCAACTGCACATCGTTGACTGTGTTCTTGGTTGCCTTGCGAAGATTCTCCAAGAGGTCAGGCTGATCCATATCCTTGAAAGCCTTGGTCACACCATCGGCGGTTTCTGCCATCTCCAAGCCACCATCAATAAGTTCTTTGACGGAATCTTTGAAACCTTGTGCGTAACTACCAAAGAGTTCTGCTGCCTTGGTCATCATGTTACCATATAGCATTCCGTTAGCTTGGTCGCTAGCCGCAAGTTCACCAAAACTTTTAGCGTTCTGTTTCAATTCAGCCATTCTACTGCTTACCTCTTGCAACTTTTGCTCCAATATATCATAAAGTTCTGGGTTGAGCGTTTTTGAGGTGTTTTCAAATTCCTTCTGCAAACTTTTCTGCTGCTTCTTCAATTGACTCATAGTCATATCAAGCACATTGAGTTTACTGGTCTGCTCGCCTATCTGAGAGGTAAGGTTGCGAATTTCCTTACCAGTCTCGGTATATTGCTTCTTGAGGTTCTTGTAGGTATCAGTCTCTTTCTTGCCAGCTGCCTCCAGCTGAATCATCTGGCTGAGTCGTGCCTTGTTCTCGGAGCGCAGCTTCTTGCTCTGCTGCTCCAGCCGGTATATTTCCTTTTGGGCTGCTGCCGCCTTCACATCGACGGTGTAGCGAATTTCGTCTTCCGTTAAATGTTTACTTGCCATAACTTATGATTTTTGAGGGTTGAGTGACTTTTCCAGTTCCTGACGGATGCCTTGGCGTATCTCATCCGTGAAGCCATAACGGAGCTTAGGGAACGTCTCATGATAGAGCACGCCCCATACCACACGGTTGTAGAGTGCAAGGTTCCTGCGCTTGAACTTGCTGATGCGGTCGTTGCGCTGGCGGTATTGCATATCGAGGAAACGGAGATAAGGAAGGATTCGCACGAAGATGGTGCGGTTCTCGCCCGAAATCTGGCTGTCGAACGAGTGTGCGGAAAGCGTGGTGAGAAGTCTTCCGGTACGGCGCTGGAAGTTGCTGCGCACCACGTTCTCCTGTGTGGAGTATATCTTCAGGATACCTTCCTGAAGAGTCTCGTGAACAAATTTCTTTTTAACAAGACTGTCTGTTACCATATTCTTTATACATTACTAATTAGCAATGCAAATATAATAACAGGCGAGTATATGGCAAAGGACTAGTACCTGAAGAACTTTACGTATATAAGTATTCCAAACAAAGGAGTAAATATGGTACATAAAGTCAGATAAACAAGCCATTTTGCAAACATCCTCGAGCCGACAACAAACGGTCCAAGAACAAGCGCAATCACGAACGACACGAACTGCACGAAGCCAAAGAAAGTATCTAACATAATCTATATATTTTAATGTGTTACTAATTCTCGGGTGCAAAGATACACCACTTTTTCTGAAAAACCAAATTTATGCTCCAGAAAAAATGGCCACCCTCACGGGCAGCCATCCTTAGTTAGAGAATTGACTAAATTAAATTATTTGTCACTTTATTACATGATAGACTAGAAAACTACTTTTTTCGTTCCACAGCACTTCGACCAGTTTCTCGAACATCTCCTTGAGCTGTTCATCGGTAATGCCCGAGATGTACATGCCGTTCATGCTGAGCATGTGTTCACGTGCCGGCTTGCCGGCAACCATCACTTCGCACTCCTCAAAAATAGGATGCTTTCTTTCTTCCTCCACGCTGGCTGCAACCTTAGCTGCAGCATCTTTATTCTGATTTTCCATAATCTGCTTAATTAAATTGTTTGTTACTATCGTTATCTATATCGGTCTCCTCCTGCAAGTTGCAAGCCCTGAGCAGAGCCTTCTGCAGGTCCTCGCTGGCATTCATGGCTCCATGCATCATCACGGCGAGCATCCTGTCATCGCCACCGCTGCCGACTGCCAGGTTCAGGTCGAGATTATTATCAACATTCTCGCTGGCAGTTATCAGAAAGAAGGCTCGCTTATCGTTCTGACCTTGCCACTCGCATAGCTCTTTGGTAACCTTCTGAATGGTTCCGAGTGACTTCATGTTGCCAGGAAGTTCTGCATCGACCCCTTCGCCGACTTTACTTATACCAACTGAATATCTTTTCTTATTTCCCATTATTCTACTCCTCCATCTTTAGGCTTTGGCCGGCACCATCCTTCTGGATACATGTGCTGAGAGTCTTCGGCAAGGTTTGCCCCCCCGAATTGCGGTAAGCCTCGAAAATCTTGTGGCGCTCGTTATGCAGTTCGAGGTTCTTCAGAGCATGATTGCTCTTGGCCTTCGCCATACCGGTAAGGTAATCCTCGGCAGCCTTGCGTCGGAAGTCGCGAATGTTGCGTTCGCGCTCATTAAAGGAAGCCTTCTTGCGGTCAATTTCCTGTTCAAAATCTGTCCTATCCTTCTGAAGGGCCTCCATGTTTCTGCCTGCTATATCCCTCTGGAGGTCGCACTCACGCTGAAGCTTGATCTTCTCGTTTTCGAAGTTTTCGCGTTCCTTATTAATAGCCTCGGTATTCTTTACTAGCTGAGCATGGAATATCTCAGTTGTCATTATCTCTTTAGCAGTTTCTACTGCTCCGTCTAATACGGTCTTAATATCTTTTTCGTTACTCATTTTATTTTTGATTTAATCGTTTATACTCTGCCATGTTCATACTGATTCTCTCCAGGTATATGCCCCGCGTATTAGGAGCTGAGTAATACCTGCCGTCGAGCCAGACGATGATGGCACGGTAATTTTTCCGGTCGTTGTAGCAGCGGATTCTGCCTCTGCGGTTTTTGTCGAGCCAGCACATTGTCTCGATCTTGCTCTTGCCCATCCGACGGCTCGTGTACTGAAACCAGGACGTTCTCAACACTACGTTACAAAGCAGATGCGTGCGCTTGCGATGTTTGTTCTTAATTGTTCTCATTTCACTCATTTCTTGTTAATCACGATAGCGATAGTTCCCACGCCCGTACCACTCTTCTTGAAGGCGCCTTCCTCTATCTCGTAAACCTGGGCGGAAACTTCTTCCAGGAATGCGCGGAAATCCTTGCATGCCTTTTCCGAAGCCTGCTGCCAATGCCTGGAAGTAATGGCTGCCACGGTTCCACCGGGCTTGAGATCTTGGTACATCTGCATCACGTGCCTGATGTCCTGGTTCTTCGAGAAGGGTGGGTTGGCTACTATCAGGTCGTACTCCGAAGGGTGCTCTGCCTGGGTGAAGTCATCGCCTAGCAGGCGGATATGATCCAGCTTGGAAAGCTTTTCCTTATTCTCCGGCATCAGCTCGTAGCAATCTACTACCACGTCTGGCTGCACCCTGTGGATGGCATCGATGATGGCTCCTGTTCCTGCACTAGGTTCCAGAACCTTGCAGTCGGGACTGAAATCGCCTGCCAGCGATACCAGCCAGTCGGCAACCTCGGGTGGCGTGGCAAAGAACTGGAAGTCCTTGGCCAGATTGCACCGCTTGCCCTCCATCAGTATGCCTGCCACTCGGGTGGCATCGAAGTCGAAGCTGAAGCCCTGCACCTTGCCGCCCGTCCACTTGCCGCCGGCTTCCTCTATCCAGAGCTTCACGTCGGCATAGGTCTTCTTGCTCAGCAGCACATTGGGCAGATAGAGTATATTGTCCTTGAACGTACATTGCTTGAGGACTTCCTCTGCTGACAGCTTCTTCCCGTCCTGCTTGCCGGATTTGCCGTCATTACTTTCGGCGAAATCCGGTGCCAGCAGATGCAGCAGCTTATATGCGAGTTTCTCGTTAACGCTCTGCATACGGCTGATTGCCTGCAATACTTCGCTGAGGAATGCGGTATCTACATGGCCTGTAGCATCGTAGACGTCCACTCCCTCGAACGAGTCGCACAACGTGTGAAGATTCTCTGTGCTACCACGTAACGTTTCGATTAAAGTCTCTTTGCTGCTCATCATAACTTTTCTGTAAATAAATCCTTGTAGTATCTATGCTGCCGTGCCCGAGAAGGTCGGCAAGCTGCACGATGTCCTTGTTCTTCTTCAGATACATCTTGGCAAAGAAGTGACGGAAGGCGTGGGCGTGCATCTTCTGGCTGTCGATGCCCACATGCCTGCCCCAGTTCTTGAGATTTTCTGAAAAACCTCTCTGGTTCATCGTCTGTCCATACCGGTTCAGGCAGATAAGGCCTTTCTTGCCAGTCTCCCTGACATAGTCCTTCACCTCGCGCTGCAGCTCCTTCTGGAAAAAGAAGCGGCGGTACTTGCTGCCCTTTCCTTTCAGCACCACTTCGCCATGGACGATGTCCTCCCACGTGAGTTTCATAAACTCATGCAGTCGGGCACCCGTGGTGGCGAGTATCCTCACAAAGAAGTAATAGTCTCTGTTTGGCTTCGCCTTCAGATAGGCCAGCAGCGCCTCGTATTCCTTCTCCGTCGGCACGTTCTCTACAGACAGCGTTCGCTTGTGCTTGCGCCGTTTGACCGATATGGGCTTCTTGACGAATTCGGCAAACTTCTCGAATCCCGATATGCGAAGATTTATGGTATTCGCCTTCTTGCCCTGGTCTTCCATCGTCTTGAGATAACGTTTCACGTTCTCCGTGTTGAAGTCATCTGCATACTGATAGAAGAGCTTCATGCCCGTGACGTAGCTTTCCTGCGTTCTGGGCGAGAGATCGAACTCCTGGGAGAGCCAGTTGGCAAAAGCATCAAGCTTATGCTTATTGCGCTCGGAAACCACAGATTTCTTTTCCAGCGCCTTCACCTGTCTCTTCTTTCTGTTGTAGCCGACACCCAGAAAAGTCAGGAAGTCGAGTACACAGTCGGAGGATCCTGGAGTAAGAGCCATATCGGATGCGAAGTTTTGCCTATACAGTTGGTATCCCTTGCGGTTGATACTCTCAGCATGCTCCAGGAAATGGGTGACGTGCTTCACGCTCGCGCCAAGTTTCTGTAAGGTGGCGTTGGCGTTGCATAGATATTCCAAGTATCTGATTAAATACTCTTGTCTTGTTTGTTCCATGAATGTTTGCGTTAATAATTCTCACGGTGCAAAGGTACGAAATCCTTGCCTTTGCACAAAGGACAAACATATGAGTGATGTTTGGCTATTTTTCACTCATTTTCTACCGGGCGCCAGAAGACTGCAAAAACAGGGGTTTTACCATCTGCGTCGTACTCTTCGCTCTCTACGAAAATCTGAGGAGCCGCACCAAAATAGAAGACACCGTCCTTGGCTATCACTCCCTCACAACAGAATTCGGGATGGCGAGGGTCGAAGTATCTTACCCTGGTACCCTTCTTCATCCTGTCCAGGTTCTCCAGGAACTCTCTCGACTTGAGGATGACTATCTTCTTCTTGGCCACCTGCACCAACAGCGGGTAGCTATGAGTCATATTGCCTATCTTCAGAGCCAGGTCGAAGGCAGTCTTGGCGCTGAAGGAATCTTTCTCAGACGACACGCTGCACGTGGTTGTGGTGACGTCCGGATAAAACTGCTTATACTCCTCCAGGAGCTGCTTGGTTGATATTTTCTTAGCCATAGCTACATCACCTCCCCTCCCATAATGAAGCCACCTAATACAGCTACTGCCATGAAGGCGAAGAAACCTGCCATGGTCATAGCTACTTCGCCATAAGTAACGGCCTCCCCGCAAAGGTAGGAGAAGGTCTCGCTCTTGGTCTTGGCGAGCTTCCTGATTTCACACTTGAGGGCCTTCATGCCCTCCTCTACGCTGATGCCTGCAGGGCGCACCTGAGCATCACTAATTAAAATAGAATTCTGCATATTGCATCATCTTGTTTCCATTAACAGCCGATTGTACAAAAGGGTGGCGGCTGCATTCCCCGTTGGAAACAAGATGATGGCTTATCCGAGAGGACAAATCAAATCTTACGGTTCATGCAGCCGCCATTTATTGTGAGAATTATTTCTCCAGTTAGGGAAATATATTTTCCCAGTTAGGAAAAAATTTTTTCCCCATTAGGCATAAAAAAAGCCTGCGGCCAGAAGCCATAGGCGAAACGGTCGCCCTGCCGGATAGATTACTATCATCTTGTTTCCGTTGGCAAAGGTAAGAAGAAAATCCGGAACCGCCAAATAAAAATCGGGAAATTTTCTCACGATGAGAATAATTAACACTTAAATATGCTGTAGAACATAAAAATGAGGGGTTTGGGGAATGGAAAAGCCCCGATGCATTGCTGCACCGGGGCTGATGTGTGAATAGATAACCCTATGCTAACTGCAAAGAGCTAATGCGTTGTCCAATCTCCTGGACGGCACGATTGAAAATATCTTTCTGCTCGGAATTGAGCGTATAAGCATGACCACGAACCTCTGTGCCATTGAGACGCTGAGAGAGCCATGCAGCACTTTTACCGAAGTATTTCTGTGCGATGTATCTTAGTGGAAGCAATTTATAATCTGCCTCTGCAAGCTGCTCACGCAAAGAAGCAACCTCCAGCTTCAGGTTTGCGACTCTATCTACAACCACCTCACTAATATATTTCTTATCCTCCTCCGTAGCATTTGCGCTGAGATAGCGATGAATCTCGTCTCTGCGCTCTTTGCTCTTGACATCCTGCTTGCTAGCCAATGCCATATACTCTGCCATTAATTCTTTAATATGCTCCATATTCTTATATTTATATTGTTTAAAGAACCTCCCCCTTAGGGGAGGGCTTTTTAGTTTTTTCTTTGCTTGTAGAGCTTAGAAAGGTCTGCGAGTCTCAAATCAATCTGTCTCTCGTAATCGAAGACCAAGTCTTTCAGTTCGAGAAGGGCCTTGATTTCGTCTTCCTTTCTTTTAATTTCTTGCTCTAGCTCTTTTTGTGTCATACGCTTAAAATTAAATTGTTAAACATCTAGTTATCTATTCACGATGCAAAGATACATAAAATTCTTTTAATGACCAAATAAAACATAAACTTTCTTTTATGTTTAACTCATTTTTAACGTTTTGATACGGGAAATGAGCGGGAAAAAGTGTATCTTTGCAGAAAAGAAATGTTTCACCTATTAATATATATAAGGTATGGAAAAGATAATAAGTAATAAGGCAGCCTCCTTTGCCAGCATAGAGCTTGCCAGATATGCGCTGGAACGGGCAGACCTGAGAGCCAGCAGCATCCTGGAGCAGTATCGCAAGTCAACCGACCGCAACTATACGCTGGCAGGCTTCGTTATGACGGTATTCATGGCCCTCACGGCTTTCCTTGCCACGGAAAAGATGACCCTGATGCTGGTGGCCATCACCCTCCCTTTATGGGTAGGAACCGGAGTGGCGTTGCTTATCCTGTTCTGTAAGGTGATGTGGGTACACGACTTCATGGCGCTGGGAGATGATGCTGCCACGATGCTGAGAGATGACCTGGTAGACGTGGCCATGAACAAAGGATTGCAGGATGATGATAAGGCAAACGATGAATACCTGCATCATCTCGTAATATCATCCATCAGGCGCACTCATAACGACACAGAGTATAACCGCGCCTGCCTTAACAGAAGGAACCGATACGTAAAACGAGCGATGACCGCAATCATCGCCTCGGTAATAGTGAGTGCAACGACTACGGTCATCCTGCTGGCCTTATCTTTTCTTGGGGTTCTCCCCATGACTTGAAGTATCCGGATAACTGTTCGGATCCTCTGGCCAACCATCCTCATTGTAGTTTGGTTTCATAATCATAAAAAAGGGCCCGTGCATCCGGAGAGCAGTCCTTCAGCACGAGCCACACAGCTGTATTTCTTTTCACTTGTTATGTACAAACTCTGCTCAATCTGCACACAACCTTAGTTCAATGTCATCATTACGCCTGCAAAGATAGTACTTTTCTCTGGAACCATCAAACATTTTGCTGATTATTTTTCAGAAAACAGCAAGAAAAAGCCCCGATGCATCTCGCACCGGGGCTTTTTGATAATTTTGATAACTTTAATAAATTTGGGAAACCGTACTCTATTACAAGAACGATAGATTTCCATATGAGAATTAGAACACACGCTTGTGCAATGTTAGAAGATTACAACTATAACTAATAATCATGAGTATAAAAAAGATACACCTAATATAAAATTCAGCCTAACTATACCTATAAACACTTAAACTATTTCTTAAACATGATAATCCTGGGATATGAGAGCTGGGAGTGGGGGTTCTGACTTACCACCTGCATTCGCACACCCTTGGTCCCATAGCGGAAGAAGAGGAACTTCTTCGGCACACGATGAACAATCATCTGAAGGGTATCGCGACTCTCAATATGCACCTGCATGCTGTCACCCTCGATATCGCCCCGCAGGGTTATCCATGGATCGCTCCAGGAAACCGTCTGCGAGACGTCGGGCGGTCGGTAAAGACCGGAAAGACTTCGACTGCATGTATCGTGAGGAACCGGCTGGATGGCTGCCTTCACGTCTACCTGGGTGGTGGTAGAGGTTGTAGCTGCCGCCATGATCCGGCTGCTCTTTATCTTGAGTTCCTTCCTGTTAACGGCAAGGAGAGAGTCGGGGTTACGCTTTAGGTCAGACGTCTTCAACGTGATGGCTGACACGGAAGCTCTTGGCCTGCCTGACTGCGTCCGTCCTATCTCTACCCTGCCGTTGTGAAGGAGGATATCCTGATTCTCTTTCGTGCGCTCCGCTTCGCCCCTGAGGTCGTGACACTCCTTGAATGCCACAACCAGGGCGAGCGGAATCAGCACTAGAAAAATAACCTTAATAAAACCTATAAACCTATTCACAACTTACAACAAATAACAACAAAACACTTAAAACTTATACACACTTCCGTTGGATCGTCTTGATAATCGAGGTAATGGTGATGAGGTACGTAGGATCTGTAGCGTACTTGCACCCTACCGCGTCGCATATCTTCCGGGCAAACTTGAACGGGTTCTTGCGGTATGGCCAGGCATCCTTATAGCCCGGCTTCTGGAAGAGACGTTCATGTTCCTTCAGACAATCGCCTACGGAATCGAAATCCTTGAAGGCACGCATCACGGTATAATACCAGAGATTTTTGCCGGCAACCTTGCACACGGAGACGATGCGGTCTGGCTCCTTGAACTTCTGTTTAGGAGTCTTGAAGTACTCGTGAGTCTTCACCATGACGATATCTCCGTCCCATTGGCTGCCCTTTGTAATACCGAAGAGGTTAGCCTTACCGATAACCCTTGCACCCCATCCTGTCTCAAGCATCGCCTGGGCAGTAACGAAGGCAGGATCTATTTCTGTTTTTGCCTCCACGGCCGCAGCATACACCTGACGGGCGAAGGTTAATTGAACTTTACTTGCCATACCTTTATATATTATAATAATGTATACCTATGATGCATCATCGGGCGCATCATTTTCTGAAAAGTTGATAGGCCCGCCGCCGATGTAATCTCCCTTGTCGTTGAAGTCCTTCATGCGCTTTACGAAGTTCTTCGGAAATATCGGATATATAGCCTGTATGTTTTCTATAATGGAGAATATCTCGCGTACCATCATGAACACGCAGATATAGGTTCCTATCCATTGCATCGCGCCAACAGTAGAGCCCTCTACGGTGGCATGACTTGCAAAATTGCTCAGGATCATCAGGAAGATGTAGATTACAATCTTCTTCGTGAACCTGGAGAAGAAGGATTCGCTAGACGCATCCTTGTGGATAAGGTGTTTCCATACACCCAGGAAGGTATCGATAGAGATGGCTATCGCTATCCACTTGGCAAACTCCCAGTCCTGATACACATACTGGAACCCTTCCGACACAGCCGTCAGAGGGAGCGAGGTGATTGCTATCATCGGTATATTTCGTTTATATTGTTTCATAACATTTCGGCGCCTTATGTTTTTAGACATTGCAAAATTACACAAATATTCCGGATCCGCAAAGGACGCTAGCGCATCATCTGGCGCGACAGCCGGTGAACATCCAGGATGTCTGCACCTGTGGCAGATAGCATGAGGGTCCAGCCGTAGCTCTGGAGTTCTGCAGATACGAACGGAATGATCTCGCAGGTAGTAATACTCTCCCGGTCCATCCAGTAGAGTCCTTCTGTCTCCACATCTGCCATGATACGGGCATGAACCTTCGAAAGCATCTGAAGGGTGCGGTCGTTGGCTATTACCCGTTCGAGCATATCGGCATGAGCAGATAACTTCATCGCTACAGTTACGGCTATACGCTGGGTACATTGGAAACTCCGGCGCCCATCGCTCTGCATATCCACTTCTCCGTAATCTACGAACAGGAAGGAACCGGTAAGCTTATCGATGCGTTGTTTCAGTTCGTCGAACGACTGGCCGTAAACATAGTTTTCTATCTCCGGAACCAGTTCTTTCTCGGGCATCTCCTTGATTACCTTGAGCACGGTAGCATATTCTTCCATGCTACTCTCGCCCTTGTTGGCAATACCCTTCGTAACTCCTGCAGAAGCAGGAAACTTGGCGAAATATTCGAATAAATCCAATAACATAAGCTTTTATATTTTTGTCGCAGAGAGGTTATTTCCCTGCCTTAGTTATATAATCTTTTTAACTATCTCCAGAGGTAACCCTACCTCGTCTGCTATCTTGGCCAACTCCATACCGGTAGCCTTCAGACTCTTTACTCCCTCGATGGTCTTCTTCCTGAGAATACGGAGATAGGTAAGCACGTTCAGCTGTTCTACCTGACGGGCATTACCCAGTCCATCCTTGGAGAGATCGTAGAGCGCATCGGTTGCATCGGTAGTAATACTGCTGCCCTCCTTAGGTATAAACTTGGTGAGCAGGGAAAATTCAGTCTTCGAGAAGAGGAAATTATTTACTGCAGTAAAGTTCAAAGCTATCGCCCGGAGAGTATTGACGGGTAGTTTTTTAAACTTCAGGGCGAGTTTCTGTGCCTCTTCCGAGGAATATACTTCCTTGTCGAAGTAGAGTATTGCAGCCAGCAGAGGAAGACTTTCCTCGCCCATATCGAGCAGCTGGCGCGCCTCGATATACTGAAGAGCCGTGAGCGAACAGGTGAGCGACTTGAAGTCTGTATTGACATCGTAGCCATAATAGGCTTTCTTGTCGATAAAGATAATCGGCAACTGCTGCCGGCAGAAACAGAGATCGAGCACGAACTTATCATCTTTCTCCTGGAAGATGAACGAAAGCTGACTGGCTATAGACATGAAGTTCTCCAGAGTTCGCTCATCGCGCTTAATCTTGTTCAGGTTCCATCCCTTCATGTAGCAGAGAAACAGACATTTCACGGCGCCTGGGGAAAACTGCCCACTCTCCATAAGAGAAAGCAGTTCCACCAGCTTCAGATATTGGTCAGAAGTGAGTAGTTCCCACGAGTTCGGAATTTCATGCTCTATTCCGTTTGCCCTTACTGTTATCGTCTTTTTCATAAGCTTATGGCATTAAATACATATTGTCGTCCGGACGGTTCTCGGCAGAGAAGGAAAAAAAATCGTTTCCTTCCTGAGCATCGAGGAGCATATCTACATTATGCAGCATATCTTCCACCTCCCCGTCTAGCTGTGTGGCGAGCTGCAACGCACGGCTTGCCTCGTCGCTGCCTGAGCGGGTGGCGGTATTGTCATCGAAGAGGTTGCGGATAGTGGCAGGGAACTCCAGGATATCGAAACGTCTGAGAGCCTTCGCCACAGTCTTCTTTACCAGGGCACGCTTGAGCATAGGCAGCGCCTTCTGGGCAAACTCGGCAAACGTCTGGTCTTCTCCTCCCTGTTCGAGCCGGTCGAAGTAGGCGCCTATGCTTTCGTCAAGCACTTCCTTCTGGAGAGGAACGCAACGGAAAAAGAAGAGATACGAGAGGTCGATAGGATAAATTTCATCGAATTCATCGGCAGTATCTACCTTCAGCTTACTGAGCATCTTGTAGTAATTGGTCTTGCGCCAGTCTTCCATGGCAAGACGGATATCGGCAGGATCATCGGCACTTATCTCTTCAGTAAGTTCGGAAATCAACGAATCCATCGCATTAAAGTAGTTCTCCATATAGGAGCGCTTCATGCCATCCATCTCGTACTTGTAGAGATTAATATCGTTCTTTCTGCGGTTCACGGCATCGAAGATAATCTGGGTAGCTAGCGTAAGGTTCGCCATGGCAGCACGGAGAAAATCCTTGATACCACTCTCTTCTTCTTCGATGCTTACAATATCAGAGAACGTATTGTTGCCGATGATGGCAACAATACGCTTGCGCGCAGCTACGGCAGAGCCCTGAAGGCTGTCGAAGTCGGCGCTTGTATCTGCACCAGGTGCGCAGTTGCAGAACTGCGCATAACTGGCGAAGAGTTGATTGAGTTGAAATTTCTTATTCATGCCTGTTGCTGGTTAAGTCGTTGGGATGGTGTTATATCTTCCTGCCGTTGTGGAACCTCGCGGTAGAACCCTAGCCTGCAGCCCTGCTTGTAGAGTTCCGGGAAGTTCATGCGCAACGCCCAGTTGAGCGGTTCTGCGCAGACTTCGTCCTCTGAGGTGAGCGACATGATGTAGATGAGATAATTATAATAGGTATCACTTCCACTCTTCGAGATGACTCCATCCTTATCTACTGCAGATATGGCTGCATCGAGACCTACCGAAGACAGGAGGGCTTGCTCGGTACGCTTGTCGTAGGAGATGAGCGCCTCGATATATTCCTTATACTTGAGGTCAATGGTCTCCACCTTCCACGACTGTTCGTGCCCCTGGGCATCCATGAAGGAGATGGAAGAGAAACCTTTGCCCTGGTTGTCTGCACCTGACAGATAGGAGCTGAACTTGCGTACCTCGTCACGAACATACCGGACCATGCACGACTCCTTGAAGTCTGTACCGATATCGATACCGTTATACTTCAGTAACTCCATGCCCTTCGCCTTGCGTCGCTTATTCTCCTCGCAGAGCTTGGTCATCTGGGTGCGCTTGCTCTGGATCCAGGCGTTAGGGATAATGACGTGAACCTTTGCAGCGAGGGAGTTTTTCAGAAAACTGTTAATGTATCGGGCTGTCTTGTTACTACCTTGAATGTACGGACGAGCTCCCTGATGCGTCTCGTTGGCTCCGTAGAATTCGTCTACTGATTTCTCTCTGTGATGAGAGATCGCAGCGTATTTATAGTTGTCAACTTCGTTAAAGCTGAACTTTGGATAAACCGAGTAACTCGATAAGCCATAGGCGAATCGCCCTACTACAACCTGCTTAAAGTCTCCGTACGAAATCAATTCTGAAGCAACATCTTGGCGGGTAGTTGCCAATCTGCAGTAACGGTTCTCCATCGCCTCAAGCGCAGCCACCGGCTTACCCATACCTATCATCTTGCCTCGGGTGAAGCGCCACTTCACGAAGAAGTCGCCGAAATAATAGAAGTTCTTGATGCAGATCTTGCAGAACTCTTCTACTGAAGGGATGCCACGGGAACTCCAGGAGTCGAGCCATTCCATCACTTCAGGCTGCTCCTCGTACTTGCGTACCAGCTTGCCGTCTTCAATAGTCTGTTTGTATACGGCGAGTCCGTGACCATAGAGCATCTTGATCTCCTTGGAATAGAGACGAGGAAGCAGTCGGTTCTCTTTGATTTCCTTGGTCACTTCGTCGCATTGCTGGTTGTTGTGGCCACGCATCAACACCTGATATCCCTGTATGCCCAGATAGTGATGCTGCTGCATCCAGAGCGTGCCACCGAATGGAGACTCCAGGAGTGGTGACTGGAAGAGCTGGTCTGCACCAAAGATGGAGTCGCCTTCACCTAGCTGAAAGGTGAAGGTATTACCATCGGCAAGGTAGATGCCGGCGTTGCCATACATGTCTATTTCGTATTCTTTCATAACCAATTTATTTTGTGAAGTTTAAATCCGTCTTGAGGGAAGCCCATGTACCTGATGAGTATCCGGTAACACATCTTTGGCTCTCCATCTTCGTCTGTATAGAGAAGGTAGTTCTCTCCATCGATGGCGAAACGTTCCTTCGGCAACTGGGTTCGATACTTACAATGCCGGCGTACCTGAAGCTTTGCGCTCGCCTCGCCTCTCGACCTTGAGTAAGGAAAGAAAACCAGGGTGAACTCCCCATCGGGCAGCTTACTGATCTCTCTGGCCCACTGGAGTGCCGTGATGCCATCCATGATGATGTTCTTGCTTGTCTTGCTCATAATGATGCGAAGATAGTGAAAAAATATCGCCCTGCAAAAGACCGGCTGCACCTGTTCCCCGTCATATTTCCGAGAAACGTAAGGCCTGCACCTCTCTTTCCCTTCCCAGCGGTGCGTGCACGTTTGGGTGAGGTGTTTTTGGGAGTTTTTCTCCCAGCCGGTCCGCTTGGGCTGATTATCAGCATTTTAGCATTTATACCCTTTCATTTTCCGTAAATTATTGATACGCCCGTGAAAATTATTACTGCAGAAATGCAGCATTATACTGCGTTTATATCTCGAAATTGTCCGGTAAATCGGTAGGATATGTACTTAATTCCGCCTTCACGGCATCAGAATAAAGGCCGTAAAGTAGGTAAATCATCGCAGAAGGCAGCTGCGTGGTGAGTCCTGCCTGATTCTTCAGTTGCTGTTTCTTCTCCGAACTCTTATCAAGTTCTATCTTCCCGTCCGTTTTCTTCAGAGGGGATATCATGATGGCAGAGCAGAGGTTCTTGCACTCATTCTCGTCGATACGGATGATAGGCAGGAGCGGACTGCGTTCACCAAAGAGCATCTGACAGAGCTTGAACTGCTGCCAATGGTATATCGTTGGCGCATCTTCGTTATAGAGTATCACCATGAAGCCATACGACTCTAGGGCAGCCTTCAGATTGAGTGAGTCGGTAGTTATCTGTTCCCGTTCCTCCCTGCGCTTGTTACCGGCACGGTCTGGATAGAGATAAATCGTCTTGTTGACGGCTGCTGATCCGAAGAACTGGTGCACCTCTGCCACGAGGTCGTTGTAATCCTTAGGCAAGAAGGCAAAGAACTCCTTGATGATGTCGAGACGCCTACCGTAATCTTTCTTCTGGGCAACGATGAGCGACTGGAAGTTACCAGGGTCATATCCCATGTAGAGCGGTTCATTGGGGTCGTAGTGCAGAAGATACTCTGCCGTAAGGATAAACCTATCCTTCAGATTCAGGCGAAGAATGGACTCATACTTATAGCTATCCTTGAACTGATGCTTTGCGTGGTCGTAGTTGATAAAGAACTTATTGGTTACCTCCTTGTGGCGGATGGCGCAGATAGCCGTGAGGAACTCGTCCGTATCAAGAGTGTCCAACTGAGTTTTGAAGAACTTCGGTCCCAGGATATCCTTATTACAGAAAGAGGATGCGCGGATATAGTAGATGGCATTACGCCTCATATCTGCCAGACGAGGTTTCCATCTCGCCACGAAGGCATTGAGCTTAACAGACTCAAGGCGCATCTTCTCCAGGAGAACAGGGTCTTTCGAGTCTCGTTCCTGCTGCTTGAGCACGAACAGGCGGTAAAGACTTCTGTTAACTTCAAGGGCAACGGTTGCAATCTCCTCGATAAGTTTCGGGTTCACCTTCTTTTCATAATCCTCAAACCAGTCATCTTCGCCGAGGTCGACGCGAGCCGTATCACTCACACCCGTAACACCCTCATAATAAGCAGAACAGCGTACATTGGCTGGACCTCCACGTAAAGACGGGAACAGGCGGGTTTTGAGTTTTTCTCCACTATTATGCTTCATTTCTTCAACGAAAGCGTGCACGGCATTTCTGCCGGCAACGGATTCCGGCTGGTCGCTTGATACGAGCTGAAGGTGGGCGCCATTTCGGAATATCACGCTATGCTTAGCATAGGCTATCGGATATCGGGGTTTCCGGAAGTGGGAAGGCAGCGTGCTCTCTCCTACTACGTAATCAATACCATATTCCAGCATGGATCTCTGTTGCCCGTTCACTACTACCTGACGCGAGAAGTATGCCTGTATGTTTGGCCAGACGTTGGTCATCAGCGCCACATACGTCTTGTGTACCAGGAAAGATAACTCTCCCGGCATATCGTTGGCAACTCGTATCAGGCGAGGACCCGTCACACCTTCGGTCTTACCTCCGGCACGGGCAACCTCGGCAAAAAGCATGTTGGGGTCGATGATGTTGGCAAGCAGCTGCATGTTGTTCATGTAGTAATGCTCGAATTCACCGAGAGTATTATCATTCAAAATCAGTTGGCTCATCGCTCAAATCCTCCACTATTTCCGCTTCCTGAATATCAGCATCACGAAGCAATCGTTTCTTTTCTGAACTCTCGATAGGCAAACCATCGATGAGAGAGATGTAAAAACCGCGGTTGTACTTGCCGGCAATTTCCTTGAGGTTCTTTTTCTGAAAACCTAGTTCTTCTGGGGTAACCTCTGGTGTAATGAGGAACACAACTCCGAGATCTCTATCTGCCTCTGCCTGTTCGGACGCACGTCTGCGGCATTCCAGGGCTTGATCCATACAGGCTTTCTGCATTTTATAGTCACGCTTGGCAGAGCAGAGCTTGGCAAGGTCCTCGTACTTATTGGCAAAATCATTTTCCCAGACTTTTATGGCCACATTGCAATCTACATTAAAGTAAGATATTGCCTGATTGATACGAGTCATACAGGTGCGCACATCGAGGGATATCTTCTGCTGCGAAGCAATACGCTGTTTGAGTTTGCGGGCGCCACGGGTAATGTTACGTTCATACTCGTAGATTTCGACTGCCCATTGCAGCTGCTTCAGAAAGGTCTGCACATCCTCTGGAATGCCTTTGCCCTCACCTGTAGTCAGAAAGGTGGTTATGAGGTCTGGATGAACGCTCTCCAGTTTTTCTATCTCGCTTTTCATACGCCAAACAACTCCTTTCTAAGTTTCAGTTCTTCGCGATCCTGCATCCGCTCATTCAGTAGTTTGATGGCATCGAGGTCGCCATTTGCTGCCAACTCGGCTATCTTCTCGTCTGCCTTGAGTTGAGCCTGCTCTAGTACACCTCCGTTCTTCACCATCGAGACGCAGGTTTCTGCAATCTTCCGTAATTCCGTCTTATCCATCTTATCTATCTGATTTATCTGATTTGTCACTATATTGTTCCATTACCATCTTGAACATACGTTCACGTTCCTGATGACGCTGGAGGTTCTCACGGTCGCTGGCACGTTTGTCCTTGCGATCATCTCTTTTAATGTAGCTCTTATAGCGCTTGATATTATCGAGCACGTTCTTGTGTTTATGAAGAAACTCGGCAGGGTCCTTCTTGAAGAGCTTCACGAGTTCATCGAATTCCGACTTGCCCTTCAGCAATGGATGCTTATACAGGAACTTGCCCGTATCGTTGTAAGCCTTCAGCTCATCGAATGCCTGAAGGTTTCTGATGCGGAGTTCTGCCATGGCAGCCACATCGTTCGCCTTCGGTTTTTTATCCAGAAGCTCGTCGAGTTTCTTCATTTTGCGCCAGGTATTGATGCGGTCGTTATAGATGACGGTTGCCATCTGCACGTCCTCATTATAGAGGTTATCCCAGTCGATATTAGGATATTCCTCTTCTTTTTGAACTACTTTTTTTTTGAGTCCTCGCCAGGGTCGGCAGTATCAGGCTGTTCTGATTCCTGCTGGCTTTCGCCTTCAGGAGTCTCTCCTTCGGTTGAAGTATTACTTGAACCATCTGCTGGTATCTGCTCTTCTCCAGCTGAAGTATTACTTGAACCGCTTTCCGGTCCCTGCTCTTCTCCAGTTGAAGTATTACTTGAACCACCTTCCGGTCCCTGCTCTTCTCCAGTCAAAGTATTACTTAAACCATCTGCTGGTCCCTGCCCTTCTCCAGTTGGAGTATTACTTGAACCATCTGCTGGTCCATGCCCATCATCGGCTGGGGTATCGTCAATATTTTCATTTAATTTCTCGAAATAGATTCGATGGTCTACGATATCCCCTTCATCGCACTCATCCAAAAGGGCGTAGAGTATTTCGTTTGCATACCGTTTCGGGTCACGAGCGAAACGAGTAAGTTTAGGATGGCGAGGGTTTGCATCCTCCAGGAGAGCGAGGTCGGCTTCAGCATGACCGGCTCCTCTAAGCTTATTAAATAATTGTAATTTTTCTCTTCTACTAATCATACCTTATATATATTATAAAAGGTGCGCCACCTCTTGTGGCGACACACCTTAAAATTAACTAATAAACTAAATAAAATGAGAAACGCTAAGAAATTGTTGTCTTACCAGTTGAAGAACCTGAAGCCGTATTCTGCTTTGTGCTAGGAGCCGTATCTGAATGAGCGGCAGCCTCGGCAACTGTCACACCAAGAGGATCCTCAGCATACAGACAAGGAAGGTCTACAGATGTGCGCTTGAAGGTGAAGGTGGTGTATCGGCCGTCCTTATTATCCTTAGTCTCTGTATTATTGAGAATCATAGGGCGCTCAGGTTCGCCGACGATATACCATTGTGTATCCTTTACATGCTTATAAAGAATAATAAACTTACCACCAGCATACTGCTCGATGAAGTTATAGAGATCCACGCGAGTACCACCCATGATGATTACCAGGTTATTCTCGCCGGATGTCGTAATATCTCCCTTCTCTGTCGTAGCCGTAAATGTAGGAATATCGTGCGCATCGAAGAGGTATGCCTTCAGGGTGTCGGCGGCAGCCGTCTTAAACGGCATTGCCTTGACTTTGCGGTCTTTATCCGGCTGAGGGAAGGCCTTCGACAGATCAATTAAAGTCGTAGGAACCAATACTACCTGGTAAGCGATTGCAGAACCATGTGTATCTCGGTCTGTCACATCATCAATAGATGTCAGCGCAACGAACGAAGCCATAGAGACTCCTGTGCCACCTATACCGAAGGTAGATGTAGGATCAGCTAACATCTGCAGAAGCGATACGATGCCGAGCAGCATAATGAGCGTCATGAAGAGAAGACGGCCCTTATGCTGGGCATAATGATAACCATTGTTAGGGTTATAAGTACGAGAACGTACTGGAATATTGTTTTTCTTCATAATTTTTTTCTGAAAATGTAGGCGAGGTACGCTGTACCTCACCTACGAGTTAACAATATATATGTAATAAGGACTAACGGCCACCAGGAACATTAGGCTGAACAGCCTTGTTAATGGTTCGCTTGCCACCTACGCGACGTTCGAGCTCACGGAACTTCTCGTCCTTACCGAGAATAACCATGATGTAGTCGCCAGCCTGGCTAGGAGTCCATTCTGCGGTAATGTTTGCAAACTTGCCGCTCTTGGCGATGGTAAGCTGATGTTTAGTATCATCCTCACCTATCTCGATGCAGTAAGCTACGCCAGCCTTCGCATTCGTGATATCCTCGATAGCGGTTGCTGCAGTAGTAGCATCTGTAATCTGCCAGAAGCCGTTTGCACCGTTAATTTCTGCGCCGATGACAGTTGCAGGGAGGTTGGTAAAGATCTGCTGGAATTCGTAATCGTTGGCATCCATGGCAGCCTTATTGTCGAACTTGCGACCGGTAAAGGCTGCACCACAACCTTCTTTCCATGTACTCCAGGCACGAACCATCTCCATCTGCTCCTCCATCTTTACGGCGAACATCTCACCAGGGAGGTTCTCTACGAATTGAATATTGCCAGGAACGTCCATAAACATCCAGCAAGACTTACCCTCGTATGGGAGCCACTTAATCTGGATAGTAGAGTCTGGGACACGGTTCTTGTAGCCGTTAGGACCGGTGAAGTCCTGATCCTTGCCGTAAGTCTCGCGGCAGTTAGCAAGCCACCAGTCAATATGGTTCTCGTTGAGATAGAGAACATGGTTATCGATGGTCATGCCCTCAGAGAGGTGAGTCTTAACGTCGGTAATGAACTCCTTAACCGCATCCAGCATATTAGCTGAAGTATAAGTATTGTAGCTCTTGTTAGCAAATGGCTTAATGCTGTAATCGTGGATGTAACGGAGCAAGGTGTACCAGATACCTGTACCTGCATTGAGGTAGCTTGATGCCTGGCCAGTCTCCGGCTTTACATAAATACCACGCATACGACGCTGGTTCTGCTCGTCCTGAGCCTTCTTCAGAAGATTGAGAAGGCAGAATTCAACCATAGACCACTTGATAGGATCAGAGCCTTCCTTGTTGAGATAAGCGATATACTTGCGCTCAAGTTCCTTCATTGGGCCGAACTTAACCTTAATCATCGCATCATCAACATATCCCATCTCGTTCTCAAGCTGCATGCCACCCTTGTAGATCTCACCTTCCTGGTAGCCCTGAGATACCTCATCGAAGAATGCGTTGAAGAGAATGTCGCGATCCTGGACACCATAACGAACAGGGAAGAACTCTGTGAGATTACGAAGCTCAAGGATTCGGGCAATAAGCGCATCCTGGCGAAGGATTACGAACTGATCACCCAGTCCGGCATTATCCACGCCTGAGTAATTGGTAGCAAACTGGCCGGAAGCGAGAGCTTTGACGTTACCGAGCTCATTGCGTATCTGGTGATACTTGTAACGTTCCTGGAGTGATCTCGCGAACGCCATCGCTTCGGAACGGAATGCCTTGCCGTCTGTCTCCTCGTTTGGCGTAGATGCTAAAGCTATCTCAGGATTAGCGACAATGCGGTTCCAGCGCTTTTTCATATCGAACATAGAATGCTCGATACCAAAAAGGTAGTTAGCGTTAGTTTCGAAACCGTTAATAGGAATAGAAGGAGCAGTAACATGAGCAGCAGGCTTGTCGTCTGCTGTACTATTAGCCATCTTTACCATATTCTCAGCGAGAGTGTTGACAGCTGTAGAGAGCTTCTCGAACGGTACATTCTGGCTGTTCTCGTTCTTCTTTCCTGCATCATCATCGTCATCGCCTTCGCCACCTTCATCACCGTCAGGATCATCATCCTTTGACTTGTTAGCTTTAGATACGATGGCATAGAGCTCATTGATCTGCTTCTGATGCTCAGCCTGCTCGGCTGCACTATTCTCCGCAGCGAGGTCATCCATGAGAGTACTCTGGTACTCTTTCTGGTATTCCTCGCATAGAGTCTTGTACTCTTCCGCAGTAAGACTCTTGTTCTCGAATTTCTTGACGAATCCAAGTTTCTCGAGAACTTTGTTTAACTTTGCTTTGAAATTCATAAATCAATCATTTAAATATTAAAACAACTTAGATCAAACAAAAATAATATATTAGCTAAATCCATAAAGGCTTTGCGTCCCCATATAGGCCTCTCCCAGTTGCGCCACCTCCGCAATCGCCTCCAATAAGGTGCGCTTACCATCGATGAGACCGACTTCTTCTGCTGGAGCAGTATACAGACTCTCGCCCTGAAGTACCGGAGCATCATCATCCAGTTCTGCCAGTTTGGAACGCTGAGATCTCACTTCTGCCAGGAACTGTTCATTCATCGGATCAAGAACATTCTTGATATAATCTTCAGACTTACCATCCTTCAAATCCTCGAATATCTTATTCTTCCGACTGGAATTGGTAGCCTTCGCTACAATTTTCTTCAGTCCTAACTTTTCGAAGTATGGCTCAAAATTCCAGAAGGAACACATAGTACCGATGCATCCTACGAAGTCATGATTCGTTGTTGCGTAAAGTTTCTGACCATGACAGCCGATATAATAGGCTGCGGATGCGCAGTACTCTTCGTAGATGGCAAGAATCGGTTTCTTCGCATTACGGAGAGTCTCGCTCAAACGGTCCATGTACCATGCCTCTCCTCCAGGAGAATTGATATGAAGGAGATGAGCGGATATCTGAGGGTTATTCTCAGCAGCAATAATATCCTGTTCCAGCTGTTTAGAAGAGAAATACCAGTAGCTGTTTGCTGTCACAACTCCGAATACACGATGATATGCGATTGTACCATCATCCAGAGATGGCGAATCGTATTCATCCGTGAGCTGTGCACTTTTCGTTTCATCTCTCTGCGATACCTTGGCAGATATCGCTAACAGCGCTTCATGCGTCTCGTACTGATAATATGTATGAGTCTTGAGATATTCCCGAATCTCAGGAATACTCATCGCCTGTTCGGCTTTTTTCTGTTCAAAGCTTACCACCGTACCATTCAATGGGAATGCAGCTACCATCAGCTGACGGTAGGCATCCTCAGTAATCCATAGGGGCAGGGTGGATAGCAGAAGGGTCTGTATTTCGTCCATCTTAATTAAGTTTTCCACAAAGGTACATATATATAATAGGTATATAAAAGACCTTAAAGCAATGGGTTCGCAAGCATTTTACACTTAACAATAAGCTTCGCCTTATTCAGATGCTTGACGAGCTGAACCTTCGCCGGTATTGTTTCTGTACCTATGTCATATGTACGTGCGCCAGGAAGTCCAACACTTGCGAGCGTGACGATAGCGCTGCGAGGAACCTTTAGTTCGTTAAAAATGCTCTCGTCCTCCGCTACATCGACAATAAATGTCTTACTACAATCCCAGTACACACCTCCATTTTCCTCTGTCATCGAAGGTTCGAATGTGAACGGATCGGTGCCGAGGATGATGTTTCTTTCTTTGCCTCCAAGAGAGGAAATCATTAAAAGACAGGAAAACTCTTTCATAATGTTAAATTTTAGAGTGATTATTGCTAATTTTTGAGTGACAGAAATTTGCACTCAGTATGTATTAAAAATAATTAAATACCCCGTTTTTTTTGGTATTTTCTGGGTGTTTTCGGAAAAAGCCGCTGGCGATAGCGATAAAAGTTCTTCAGGAGCGCATCGGGCGATATAGACCTCAGAGAGTATCTCCTGATGAAATTGTCTACCACATCCTGGTTCCGTAACGGCCTGCCCAGCTCTTCATTCTCAATCATGAGCCGGTGAAACTCAAAATTGAAGAGAAGTCGAATATGCTCTTCTATTTTTTTCGCCGCATTACTTGAAAGATAATTGAAGTAAGCCGGATCCTTACCAGGATGTCCATCCATCTTTGAGCGCCGTGAAGGCAGATATATCTTGAGATTACAGTCTTGCATGACGTCATGATGAGAGTCTGGCTTGGCCATACAATTCCACACCACATGATAGAGATCTGTGGTGTATGGTATTTTTACTCCGCCCGTTTCTGGCTCAATTTCTAGCTTTTTTTGAATATACTCTGCCAAATAGGGCTCAATTCTAACAGACGCTGTTCGTTTCGAGAGACGTTTTTTTCTTTCCATATCGTTTTTGCTTATTTTTGCTTCCTACCATCCTACAATCCTACAAATTGCAGGCTTACGAATGCAAAGATACTAAATTTCAGCGAGTTACGCAAATTATATCAAACATATTTTAGTCCTACACACTCATTTTTTCGTTTCCTACACGTCCTACAATCCCACAAAATGGGGTATTCTGTAGGATGAAATCTCCAAAAATGCCAAAATGTAAAAATTTCCTATTTCCTACAACGTCCTACAATCCTACAGCATTTCCTACAAAACCACAAAAACACAAAAACACACATAACATACTGATAATAAGATAAATAGACAATAATAACAGTTTGAAAAGAAATGCATTTGTAGGATTGTAGGATTGTAGGAAGGCATTTTTCTTAAAATCATTTTCAAAACTTCGTTTTCTCGGTTATTTTTGAAATTTTAGGGGGTACGGGGGATTTTTCGCATCTGGAACACACAAAAATGTAAAGAAATACCCACGCTCGCCCTCCCGGGTTTACGTGGGTAAAAATATGCAAAATTCAACTCAAATTTATGCGGAAAACTTTTGGTTTTCTCGAATATTTTTTGTATCTTTGTATCGTTAAATTGGGGTAGTCTGCACCTTATATAAGGTAGTTTTCTGGCTCCTATCAGAACGGTTTATCTCCATTCTTGCCGGCGTCTGTTTCGTCAAATGGTATACTGCCAGGCTTGTACTGCTGGGCATTAATATCAGTATTAGCCTCCCTATTCGCCTCTGGAGCGTCCTGAGGGGCATTCTCGGCAGAGATATCTCCTCGTCTGAAGTCGATGTTGTACATCTCCATAAACTTATCATAGTCGATAATGATAGCACTGGTGGATGTAGAGCGTTCCTTGCGGACTCTCACCATCGTCTCCTGATCATCCTGCTTGGCAACTTCAACGGTCTCCTCCCAGGTGAAGCGGCGTGACGGTACGGTTCCAATATATGATGGATGAGAACGAAGATTCTGCTCCAGGGTAGATAGCGTTGTATTCTCGCTGTTGTATCCACTCCTGTCGTAAATGGAGTACACGCTGCTGAGACGGAGGAACAGAACATGCGTACCAGGCTCGAAAGCGAACGTTTTCTTATCTCCGTGCGAATCCTTACCCGTAACGCTCTTAGGCTGCTCGATGAGCATTTCTCGGCCAACGAGCACCTGTTTGGTATCGATCATGTTGTTTACTGCGTTGAAGAACATGGCAAGTTTGTCTGTGCTTCGGATCAGAGAAAGCTGGAACTTAATCTTCTCCTGTACCAGGGTAAAGAACTCCTCGTATGTAAACGGAAGCTTCAGATCCGAATATTGCTCCACCAGTTTAACCATTCCTAGGAATAAGGACGCTGTCTTCATTAGTCGGTCCATCTCTCCGGAATTGATTACATCACTCTTGAGCTCGCTGTACGCCTCTTGCTTGAGTGCACGGAAATGATCCATGACTGTCGGTCTGAGCGACAGTACTTCTAGTAATACGTTGGATAGCCCTATATTCTTCTCTATATTCTTGAGCTCTTCAAACAACTTTGTCTCCTCCGGTGTTCTATTCTTAGGCTTAGGAACCTCACAGATGATGACACGGCTCATCAGGGCGTTGTCATCTCGTTGAGGAGTCTCTTGTCCGCAAATGATTACAGGCGCAAACCCCTTATCATTCTCGATATCTCTTCCAGATGTTCCGCGACGCTTCTGCTTACCGTCGCCGTCATATACTATACCCTTCAGAGCTTGAAACTTGGTGTCCGAGATATCTTTATTATTGTACTCATCGAGCACGACCGGAACATCCCTGAATGTACCCATGATGGTGCTCATGGCCGCATCAGTACCTGTATTGAGGTTGAATATCGGAATAGTAGGACTTATAAACAGAGATCGGATAGATATCGCAATCTGAGTCTTACCAGAAGACATTGGTCCCATAAAAAATGGAGCCGTGAAAAGTCTATCCAGACAGTGGATATTACTTCTGAAGGCGCACATCAGAGCGAAAACTATCGCCCATTTACCATTATCATTAATTTTATACACCTTGTTCATTAACGATGCCCATTGTTCGAATGTGACCTGCTTGTTAACAGGTATATCTTCATACACGAGCTGAGATATCAATTCGTATTTATCAGATTGTCTCCCGGATCCGGCGTATATGGTAGAAAATGCAGGGAGATAGTAATTCATATGATTATGAGTCACCACGCCCAGCTCATTAACCTTCTCAAACACATATTTACCGTTTTCGTCTTCATGCGCTATACCGTTAGCGAATGCGAAGAACTGCTCATCAGTCTTTCGACTCATTCCTTCAGACTGCTGATTGCCATAAGTCTGTATCTCACGACATTGAACGAAGTGGCGACTCATATACTCCTTGATACGTCTCCACTGCCATTCTTCACCGTCTGTGAAGTTCACGCCTTCGTAGTTGATAAGAACATCCTCGATAGTACTCATCTTCTTTAGGGAACTCGACAGAACCTCAATATACAAGGGCTTATCGAAATAACGGCGGTTCACCTTCAGTACTCTCTTATTCTGTTCGAAATCTTCGTTAAATATATGAAGAAGAGGAACCATATAGAAGTCTGCGACCTGCGAAAAACCGCGTCCGTTCTTGTTCTGGAACATATAACAGACTGGTATGCCCTGCTTATTCAGACGAGGATAATACTTGCACTCGCGAAACATCTGGGCGTACTCACCTTCTCTCGCATAGCTAGGAACCTCATCGCCATCGAAGTCATCATCATACAGATCGTCTTTCAGGGCATTCGCTTTCATGACGTTCTTCCGTTTGTTGACGAACGGCTTACGGATCTCATCGAACTGGCCCTTGGATAGCCCTAATTTACTGCAGTAATGATTCTTGTTGACAGTTATCACGGTTTCCTCAGCATAACTGGTCAGTTCGATACATCTGGTAATGATCGGGACCTTGTCGCCCAGGAAACCAGACAGTAAATCTCCATGTATACGTATATAGAAGTCTATGAAGGATTCTACTTTATCCTCGTGCATGACTCTTATCTGCGAGATTCCTGCCTTGAACATCTCGACCAGGGCGGAGAGATAGCTGCTATCATCGCCCGTTGTCGTATCTATGCTGCAGCCTTCTTCAGTTGTGGCCAGATAGCAGCAGATTCGGCGGAGGTTCTGGATATCGGTAGCCGACGGAACGCCTGCTACGTACACAATCGGATTATCTCCGTAAGACTCCATGAACGTATCGATAGAAGATGTTACGATAGCAGGCTCGTTATTTCTCAGATTATCCTTCAGCTCATCAAGTCCAAAAATACCCTGTTGCATATCCTCTTTCTTGAGACCCTCGGCATTACGTCGGATATCCCGAACCTTATCATCCAGAATAGTCATCTTCGTATCGAAATCCTTAGTCATACTCTTCATATATTCAAGACGCAGTCCGGCATCCTGCACGCATGCTACTAGATTAGCGATAGTATTCATGGCTGAAGCGATTGTAGCCTCGTCCTTGCATCCGCGAGGAACCAGCATTCTTTTCATCGCCTTCGGAAATGTTTCAGTCGCGTCGATTAATTTCTGCTTTACTCCATCCTTGCAGAACTGGCCGTAGCTGTCTGGATCATATCCCTTCGGCAAGCGGATGCACCTGACGCTCGCTCCTGCCGTCAATAACAGTTCACTATTCTTAACGGCCGCCTTAATTCCTGCGCTGTCCGCATCGTAGATCATTATAACAGACTGGGTAAAGCGCATAATGAGTTTTACCTGGTCATCGGTAAATGCCGTTCCCGATCCACCGATGACGTTCTCGACTCCATATTTATGCAGAGTAATGACATCGAACTGCCCCTCTACGAGATAAGCAAAACCCTCTTTCGCTATCGCCCTTTTTGCTTGAAATAGGCCGAAAATATGCCGACCTTTTCGGAAAATGGGTGTTTCTCCGGTATTAACATACTTACCAGCTTTATCATTCGGAGTGACAATTCTTCCGGAAAACGCAACAACTCTTCCAGACACGTCGTAAAACGGGAACATCACGCGGTCTCTGAAGAAGTCATAGTTTCTCCCGTCTTGAGACTTGCCTACGACTCCAACATCTTCCAATATCTGCAGACTGTACCCATTCTCCGAGAGATATTTCATCGCCACATTGCCATTCGGAGCATAGCCAACTCCATATTCCGCAAGTACCTTATCCGTATACTCGTAACCGCGTTTCTTAAGAAAACTCTCTGCTTGTGAGATATTGCCCTGATAGAACTTAGCTGCAGCAGCAATGGCTATACGGCGAGACTCTAGCAATTTGTATGCGGCATTTTCTTCCGGGGTAGATTCCTGCTCCGGAAACTCAACATCAGCGAGCTTGCAGGCTATTCGCAATGCCTCGTTAAAAGTTATCTGGTTGTATTTCTGCAGAAAGTCCAGAACGTCTCCATGCTCACCACACACGAAACAATGGTACGTCTGTCTAGCCTTATTAACCATCATCGAAGGATGGCTGTCATTGTGGAACGGGCAGATACCCTTGTAATTAATGCCCGCCTTCTGAAGATTAATATAGGCGCCTATCACATCAACAATATCAAGTTTACTCTTGACATCGCTAATGAAGTCTGAGTTGATTTTCATATTTCTTATTTTGTTTAGTCGAACAGATTGAGCTGTAGAGAATCGAATGCTTCAGATATCGTAATATTGAAGTATGCTGCCACAGCTTTATACTCTTCTGGTTTTATAGCCTTACGTCCGAAGAAGATGTCCCAGTATCTTACCTGATTAATACCAGTCTCCTTAAAAAAGAACTTGCTTGGATGAAAGTCCTCGAGATGACGGAAGCGATACTCAAGCAACTTCTTCAGGCGATTCTCCTTAACAACCTGATGTTTGTCGTCCAACCTATGGCGAAGCGCATATAACCGAACGGCCATTACGGAACGATTGAGTTGTCGGGCCATATCCTCAAGGCTCATTCTTCCGTAATTTTCCACCAGGTATGCAATTTCGTTTTTGTTCCATTTTCTGTTACTCATAATCACATATTGGTCTATCATTAATATACTCGACGTATCTCTTTAACTTGAGACAGAACCGGCCATTAATGCAAGTTCTGCCTTCTTTGCAAATAACGCATTTCTCAGACATAAGCTATTCTGTTTTTATATGCTCCAGGTAATATGCTGCCACCTGTGCCAGTGATCTTAGCTGGAGCTTAGCCTTAATATTCTCCCTATGCCGTTGTACGGTTTTGACAGATATGTAGAGACGGTCTGCGATCTCCTGTGCGCGCAAGCCTTTAGATATAAGTTCCACTATATCTAACTCACGATCAGTAAGCTTAGAGTCTAGTTTAGGCTTACAGATGACACCCTCCATTCTGCATTCGCCACGTAACGGACACTTGACCTCCTCAAAATGAAAGAAACCGTCTGCATCGATATCAGGAGTATGTGCATCATATTCGCCGAAATTACATCTGCAGAACCTAGATACAATGTTGAATTCATACACCTTGCGATTTAGTTCGCTCGCCGTATACTGATCACACAGAGCCCTAAAGGCTTGAGGATATCTAGTTTTGATTAGGTCTAGCATCTCCTCGATAACCTCACGGCTTCCAGCTGTAAGTTCCTGAACAGGTTTACCAAGTTGCTTATACATAACGTCACCCTCTGGGGTATTGTAAAATTCTACTGATTCCATACTTAATCCTCCGGGAAAAGTTCGCTCTCCTGCATACCTAGATAATCAGCGACAATTCCTCTGCATAGAGCGTTCGGTTTGGACTTGCCTTGAATCCATCTGTAGACGGAATTATTAGATACCTTGCATTTCTCCGCAAGTGCTTCCACGACCTTACAACGAGGGTATGGAAGACTCTTCATGTACTCACTAAAACCCATATTTTTTAAATTTTTGTTTGAAATCACCATTATGTGCGATATTTTTTGTATATTTGCACCGTGAGAATTATTAACACGCTGCAAATTTATAATATTTCAGTGATACTACCAAACATTTCGCTGATTATTTTTATATTTTTCAGCATTTTGTTTGAAATTTAGATATTATGAGTACAGAAAAAGAAAAAGAAGTAACAGAAACTATCAATGAACGCGTAAACAGCATCATTGAAAAAGAGGGTCACACCATTGCTACATTCGCAAAGAAGATTGGGGTACCATGGACCACGATCAAAAATATCGTATCTGGCAGAAATGCCCCTAGTTACGACATTATTGTGAAGATCATTAACGCCGTCGATTGGGTAGATGCTAATTACCTGATCATGGGAGAGAAACTCACGAAAGGCAACCAGGGAAACCTGTTGACAATCGTTGAGAGACAGAACAAGACTATCGAGAGCCAACAGAAAACGATCGATAGGCTTACAAAAAAAATGTTGGAAAACTAAGATTTTTATTGCACCGTTTTGCGAAAAACGAGTCATTTTGCCAAACATTTGTTTTGCTGTAATCACACAACTGTTTGAGTATCTGTAACTTGTTTGATACGCAACTCGGTGCATTTTCGGTGTTATATATGTAAAAATCGGAAATATCCTAGTTGATTATCAGATAATTACGCTGCAGATTTAGGGATAATAAAACATCAACTTTTTTGTTTTTTCCTTTAAATCCGAATCGAAATCACCAAGAATCTCCCCGGATTTGAATGCAAAAGTACACAATCTATCGGAGATAGAAGACAAATGGTAAGGATAAATC
>ERZ1108170.206-NODE-206-length-50092-cov-5.793293_pt1 | contig 50092 bp, 68 predicted proteins | sample MGYA00403705_ERZ1108170 | MGnify/ENA primary metagenome ERZ1108170 (study PRJEB35170, sample SAMEA104062422) | human gut metagenome | biome: human gut; feature: human-associated habitat; material: faeces | place: Denmark | collected 2012-06-15 ...
ACGATCTACAAGGAGCTCCAGCGCGGCGCGACCGGCGAGCTGGACGCAAACCAGCGCGAGGGGTACAGCGCAGAGCTGGCCGAGAGGCGGCTCCGTGAGAGCTTCAAGCGCAGAGGCAAGAAAGCGGTCGCAACCCTCGCACAGTAGCCAAGAATACCCGGCACCGCCGGGCCGAAGAAAGGAGATGGCCCCCATGAAACAGACGAACACGACCCCGACGCTGAAGATGGACAAGCTGCGCGCCAGCGCTGCTTCCTGATCGCCGCCGGCGGCCGTGTTTTTCGTTTTCAGGGAGCCAAGCCAAGCACCCCGGCCGAGGCCGGGCCAAGATGAAAGGAGCAGACACATGACTCAGAACGACCTCAGAGAGAAGGTCATCAACGCAGAGGCGAAGGTCGCCAAGCGTAAGGCCGTCTTAAAGAAACACCGGGAGCAGCTCGCCAAACTGATCCAGAAGGGCGCCGACGAGTTCGACATCAGCATCAAAAAGGACGACATCGAGAGCGCAAAGAGAAAGCTCGAGGAGGCTGAGAAGATCCTCAACAACTGGAAGGAGAAACTCGACGAGCGCATCACCGCCGACGACTATCTCGAGGCCAACGCGCCGGAGATCCTGAAGGACTTCCTCGAAAACTGGAAGCAGCACGCAATCGCCTACTACCGCCAGAGACGGATCGACGTCATCGAGTTCCGCAAGGATCTGAAGGCTCAGGAACGAGCTGCCAGACTCGAAGCCCTCCAGACTCTCCCGTCCCTCGAGAGGGCGCGGAAACTCTACGAGGGCCGCGAGGTGACGGACTACGACCTCGCAAACCTCTGGCCCCGCAAGGATGTCGACGAGTTCCTGCATGAGCGCGGTCTGGACTACTACCAGATCCAGAAGAAACTCAAGGGCGAAGGCGATGGCGTCACCTTCAGGCTGCTGGAGATCCATGACGAGCAGGAGCGCGAGACGTGGCTCGAGCGGGCGATGGAGGAGGAAAAGCGGGCCAAGCTGCTCGACCTGATCGGCCGCATCATGAGCACCGTCGGCACAATTACAGACGCGGCTGCTCTCCGCATCGGCCCCGAGGGAGACATCAACGGATACATCAAAGGCACCGAAGGAAAGGCGAAGATCCAGACCATCGGCGCCGGCGGCTACAACATCCAGTGTTTCCACTTCAGAACGCTGATCCATGAGTACAAGTAAGGGGGCGCAGGAATGAAAAGCAACACGATCCTCACCCTCTCAGACGAGCTCCTCGAAAGGTACCGCAGCTCTATCCCTCGCAAAGCCTTCGAGCAGTTCGTCGAGGACATCACGACGGGGCCGGCCGCAACGGTCGCCCCGAAGTTTGACACCTCGCTGCTCTGCCGGGCTTCCTTCCCGGCCGAGCTGGAGGACGACGGCGGCCGCTGCATCGTGGAGGTGACGGTCTACCGGCTGAACGCCGTGGCCGTCCACACCTTCCTGCTGGACGGGCCAGAGCCGCTGCTGCGGCACCTCGGGCTCTCCGAGGCCGACACCTACATCACCAAGCACGACATCGACGACCTCGTCACGGTCGTCCACATTACCAGAGAGGAGGCACCAGCATGGCAGCGTTGAAAGAAATTGCCCGGGAGTACGCCAGCGAGATCCGCGACGGCATCGGCTGGGTGATCGTCTACCGCACCGGCCGCTCGTGGCACGCCCTGACCGTCTGGAGCGACCTCGGCAACAACGAGTGGGAGACCGACAACATCAACGACGCCCTCGAGGCCCTGCGCCTCGACCCGCGGGCCGTGGCCCTGAACGGCTACTACCTCGGCCACTTCGGCGACATGACCATCGACGACATCGCCGCCGGCATCCGCTGGCACTACGAGCGGGGCACCAACGCCCTCGCCGACGACGACACCCTCACGCAGGCCCGGGCCGACATCGAAGCGGCCCGGCAGCAGGCGGCCGAGGCCGGCCTCCCCTTCAGCGAGCGGCTGGTCGAAGGCCCGGAGGACGAGCTCAACCCCTACATATACGACGGCAGCATGACCGCCGAGGACTACAACGCCATGCAGACGGCCAGAGAAGCGCACGCAGCTCTCGCCGAGGTCGTGACAAGCCATTACCCCGACGCCACCGAGGAGGCCATCGAGTGCATCGCAGAGGCCGCCGGGAGCATGAATATCAGCCCGGAGACCATGCAGCGGATCCTCAACGCCTTCGACAAGATCGCGGAAGCCATCAAGGCGCTCGGCGAGTGGGCGGCTCGGGCCATCAGAACGCTCGCGGACTTTTTCGCCGAGTCGCTCGACGACTTCATGCTGCGCCGGGCCCCGCCCAAGTGGCGCCACTACGCCCTCCACGCGAAGCGGGCCCGCGTCCGCAAGAAATACCGCAACCGCATCCGGCGGGCCTTCTTCGCTGCGCTGGCTTCGGAAGGGGGTGGAAGCTCGTGAAGTTCAAGTGCGTCGGCTGCGGGCTTTACTGGAATGTGAGCATATACCAGCAGATCCCCCGCGGCGGCTACATCTGCCCGCATTGTGAGAGCCGGCTGCGCGCCGGCGAGACATTACCCAACCAGCGGCCCGGCCAGAACGACCGGCCGCAGACAACGAAAGGAGCAAAACCATGAAGAAAGCCCTCAAGACTGCCGCCCGCGGCACCATCTTCCCCTATGCTGGCGAGAAATGGGTCGCGCTGGAGCACGAAGCCAGCGGCCGCACCCTCTGTCTGAGCCTCGACCTGATCCCGGACAAGCCCTTCGACGAGAACAACCGCAACAACTTCGCCATCTCCAGCAGCAAGGAGTGGATGAACGGCCCCTACCTCGACAACCTGATCGACGCCGTCAAGGGCCCGCACGCCTTCCTCACCACCGAGCTCGACCTGACTGCCGACGACGGCCTAAAGGACTACGGCACCTGCACCGTCACCATCTTCTCGCTGACCGTCGACCAGTACCGGCGCAACCGCGATGTCATCCCCAACGCGGACGACTGGTGGTGGCTCTCTACCGCATACAGCACCGAGGCCAATGGGTACGAGCATAGCGCCCGCATCGTCGATTCCGTCGGCTCGCTGTACTGGGGCGGCGCCTACTACGGCCGCCACGGCCTGCGCCCCGCTTGCTATCTGGACTCCGATCTCCTGATCCCCGTCGACGGCGAGGACACCGGCATCGGCCCGCAGGAGGCCAGCACCATCGTCGCGGAGCTGGTCGAGCAGTTCGGCGGCACCTATTCCACCGGGGAGCAGTTCACGGCCGAGGTCTCCTTCCTGCTCGGGAAACTGCGGGCGCTTCGGGAAGCGGAGGTGGCCCATGGGTAACCTCTCCAGCCTGCTCGACCGCTACAAGGCCCTCGTCATCTTCGACACAGAGACCAGCGGCCTCAACCCGGGAGACGACCAGATCATCGAGCTCGCGGCGCTGCGCGTGGAACGCACGCAGACCGGGGCCCTGCGGATCGCCGGCAAGATGGACACCTTCATCAAGCTGCCGGAGGGCGAGAAGCTCCCCGAGAACATCGTCACCCTGACCGGGATCACCGACCGGCTGCTGGAGACCGAGGGCGTGCAGAGCGGCACGGCCGTCAGCCGCTTCCTCAAGCTCGTCAAGCCCGGCCCCGTCCTGATGATCGCCCACAATGCGCAGTTTGACGCCTGTTTTCTGCGGGAGCTGCTGCGGGGCTTCCAGCCCGGGCGTCTCGACTGGCTGGACAGCCTGACGGTCTACAAAGACCGGCGCCCCTACCCCCACAAGCTCGCCAACGCGATCCTCGCCTACGAGCTCGAGGACAAGGTGCAGAACAGCCACCGGGCCATCGACGACGTGCTGGCCCTGTTCGAGGTGCTGAAGGCCATGGACGAGGAACGGGACGACCTCGGCAGCTACGTCAACCTGTTCGGATATAACCCCAAGTACGGCGTCAGCGGCCGCCGGATCACCGGCGTGCGCTATGAGCCGCAGGGCTTCAACAAGAGCATCACGCGCCCCGAGCAGACGCTCCCGGCCCGGATGTCACGGAGGTGAAGAACATGGCCCCGGCCATCACCATCACGAGCGAGGAGCTGCGCGAGCGCGTCGAGGAACACCTCGGCCGCTGGATCCCCGACAACCTGTGGGAACGCTCCGAGCCCTACGCCCGCAGGAAGCTCGACCTCTGCCGGGAGCGCAGCCCGGAGATCGACTACTACAACGACGAGTACCTCGTCCTGCTGACCGCCGACACCGTCAGGGAGACCGCGTTCAGCGACTTCACAATCGCAGCCTGCGAGGCCCTCATGACGGCCCGGAGCCAGTGAAAGGAGAAACCCATGGAAGCAACAAAAGAAAGGGCCGCCCGACGCGACCGGGCGACCCCTGCGAGAACATCCGGCAGCTCGCCAGCGCACGGATCCCGCACCCAAAGTATAACACGCCGCCGGCGCCGTGCCAAGGCCCGGATCCGGCAGGCGGCCGTCCTTTTGACGGCTGCCGTCATCGTGGCCGGCATCGGCGCAGTCATCTCGACCATCGCTGGAGGCCGTGAAAATGTCACGGAGATCCCGGAGCCGACCGAGGCGCCCGTCCGCTTCTACCTCAGCGCCAGCGAGCGCGACACCGTGGAGCGTGTCGTCATGGCAGAGGCCGGAGGCGAGAGCTTCGAGGGGCAAATGCTGGTCGCTCAGTGTATTCTCAACGCGGCCGAGAAAGAGGGTGTGCAGCCCTCTGAGGCCGTCGTGATTTACAGCTATACCAGCAGCCGGCCAGACCCCACGCAGAGCGTCAAGGACGCCGTCGCGGCCGTGTTTGACCGCGGAGAGGTCGCCATCGACGCCCCCGTCATGTACTTCTACAACCCCGCCCTCGTGACGAGCAACTGGCACGAGAGCCAGATCTTCGTCGCAGAGGTCGGCGGCCACCGATTTTTCGCAGAAAGGAGCGCCTCGGAATAATGGAGACGAACATCATCTTAACCGGAGACGCGCTCTCTGTGCTGAAAGAAATGCCGGCGAGCAGCTGTGATATGTGCGTCACAAGCCCTCCTTACTACGGGCTGAGAAATTACGAAGCACATGGCCAGATCGGTCTCGAGGAGACGCCGGATGGCTACATCGAGCGCCTCGTCGAAGTGTTCGAGGAAGTGCGGCGCGTCCTGAAGGATGACGGGACTCTGTGGCTCAATATCGGAGACAGCTATGCAACGAGGTCTGGAGCACAGCCGCCAACAAACACGAGAAACAGGTGCGGACACACATCGAAAACCGTCCCGCCCGGATATAAGGCAAAGGACTTGATCGGCATACCATGGATGCTTGCCTTCGCGCTGAGAGCAGGCGGCTGGTATCTGCGGCAGGACATCATCTGGCAAAAAACAAATTGTATGCCGGAAAGCGTGCGAGACCGATGCACCAAGTCGCACGAGTACATATTTCTGCTGTCAAAGTCTCCGAGATATTACTTTGACGCCGAAGCGATCAGCGAGCCGATTGCTGAGAGCAGCGCCAAGAGATACCGGCAGAACATCTCGGCACAGGAAGGCTCTGGCAGGCAGCCCGGAAGATGCAACAGAAACATGAAGGCATCCCTTCCACGCTTCGGCGGGGAGAAATACGGGGACAGCCAAAGAGAGGAGAACAGAACAAAAAGCGGCGCGCTCTATAAGCCACAGCTGCGCCGGAATAAGAGGGATGTATGGGCAATCAGCACATCCGGCTTCAAAGGCGCACACTTCGCCACATTTCCCACTGCTCTTGTGCGCCCGTGCATACTGGCCGGAAGCAGACCGGGCGGCATAGTCCTCGATCCGTTCATCGGATCTGGCACAACAGCGGCCGCAGCCATCGAAACCGGGCGGCAATACATAGGAATTGACGTCAACCCGGAGTATGTAAGCATCGCAAAAAAACGCGCGGAAGCAGCTGCAACAGCAGCTGCTAAGAAAGGGGAAAAAGACACATGAGCGACAAAACCACCGCGGCCATCGCCGCAGAACAGCAGACAGAGATCCACGAGGCCCCGGCCGATGTGCTGCCGGCCGTCACGCTTGACGAGCTGGAGCAGGTTGACCTCGGATCCGTGGCTCAGGACGAGCGCGCCCCCTTCAGGATCACCGACGACCGCTGCGCTGACTGGGCCATCCGCAAGATCGCCGAGGAGCGCAGCGAGTACAACCGCCTGAAGGAGCTGGCCGACCAGCAGAAGGCGGCCATCGAGGAGAAGGTCGAAGCCGCCCGCCGGCGCATGGAGAACGGCACCGCTTTCCTGACCTCCTGCCTCGCCGACTTCTTCAACACCGTGCCCCACAAGACCACCAAGACGACCGAGAAATACCGGCTTCTCTCCGGCACCCTGACCCTCAAGAAGGGCACCGTCAAGGCCACGGTCGACGACTCCAAGCTGGTGCCGTGGCTGCGCGAAAACGGCTACGGCGACCTCGTCAAGGTCGAGGAGTCGGCCAAGTGGGGCGAGCTGAAGAAGCTTCTCGCCTACACCGGCGAGATCGCCACCATCCAGAGCACCGGCGAGATCGTGGAGGGCGTCACGGCCTACGAGACCCCGGCCACCTTCACGGTCGACATCTAAAGGAGGTGCCACATGGCAACTGAGACCAAAAAGCCGGAGGCGGCCGCTGCTGCGGCCCCTCCCATCGAGGCCCGCTGTCTGACGCTCCGGCAGAAGCTCGTGGAAATGCGAAAAGCCTGCCCGGAGATCGTCAAGAAGAAACACAGCGAAGGCGTCAAATACAAGTACGCCAAGATCTACGACGTGTGGGAGAAAATCACCCCCATCATGAACGAGCTCGGCGTCGACTTCGAGGTCATCGGCGAGAAGGCCACGCGCTACGCCGAGAACGGCGACCCGGTCTACTGGATCACCATGCAGACCAAGACCTACAACGGCGACAAGCTCATGTTCCTCTACGAGGCCGACCTGACGATCCGCTGGATCAACCTCGACAACGACGACGAGACGCTGGAGGCAGTCGTCCACGCCCTCGGCTGGAACGACGACCCGGCCAAGGCCAAGGGGGCCGCCCACACCTATGCCCTGAAATACTACCTGTTCGAGAAGTTCAGCATCGACCAAGGTGAGGACGACCCCGACAACAGCGACTTCGGCGCGCAGAGCAAAGGCCCCGGGGGCGGCTCTGGCGGCTCCAGACAGGGCCAGCAGCGTCAGGGGCAGGGCTCTGGCCGCCTGTCCGAGGCACAGCTCAGCCGCCTCTACAAGAAGGCAGAGGCCGCCGGCATGACCAAGGAGCGCACCATCGCCCGGATCCTCGAGAAGTACAAGAAGCAGGATCCGGCCACCCTGACCCGGCAGGAGTACGACGAGATCTGCAACTCCCTCGACGCTGCTGCCGCGCAGCATAACCAGCAAGGAGGTCAAGGCTGATGTATAACCACACAGGACTGCAAGGGCGGCTGACGGCCGACCCTGAGCTCAGACACACCCCGAGCGGCGTGGCGATCACCAGCTTCCGGCTCGCCAGCGACACCGGCCGCAAGACCAAGGACGGCCAGAAGATCACCAACTTCATCGACTGCGTCGCGTGGCGTGCGCAGGCCGAGTTCGTCAGCAAGTACCTCACCAAGGGCCGGCTCGTCCTCGTGGAGGGCGAGCTCACCAGCCGCAACTACGAGGACAAGGACGGCAACCACCGCAAGGCCACCGAGATCACCGTCTCCTCTGTCCACTTCTGCGACAGCAAGAAGGACGGGGCAGGCGCCGGCCATCAGGACACCGGCGGCGACTTCGCCGACTACCCGGACAGCTCCGGCGACTTCACCGAGGTGGACGACAATGGAGATGTGCCATTCTGAACGACCGCCGGGCGACCGGCGGCCGACCGAAAACGAGCCAAAGACACGCGACCGCATAAAAGGAGGTGACGACCGTGGCATGGCTTCAAGTGCACCAAACACTCAAAGACCACCGCAAGCTCTTTGACGCAGCCGACGAGCTCGAGATCACCCCGCCGCACATGATGGGGCTGCTCGTGTCCTTCTGGCTGTGGGCCCTCGATAACGCCCCCAAGGGAGACCTCGCCGGCATCACCCCGCGCATGATCGCCCGGGCGGCACAGTGGGACGGAGAGCCCGAAAAGCTGGCCGAGACGCTGATCCGGGCCGGCTGGATCGACGAAAACGAGGACGGCACCCTCGAGATCCACGACTGGTACGAGTACGCCGGCAAGCTGATCGACCAACGGCAAGCCGAGAAAGAACGGTCGGCCCGCCGCCGTGCTGCCGCCGCTTCGTCCTCGGACGATACGCCGGACGACCAGACGCCGACCGCCGGACAACCGCCGGACGCCACGCCAACGACCGGCGGCAAGAGTAGAGTAGACCAGAGTAGAGAAAAGAAAGGGAGAGTAACACCCCCTACCCCCTCAGACGAGGGGGATGGCGCGGGGAAGAAGTCGCCCATCGAGGTCAGGTTTGACGAGTTCTGGAACGCCTACCCCAAGAAAGTCGGCAAGCAGTACGCCCTCAAGGCGTGGAGGAAGATCAAGCCGACGGCCGAGCTGCATGAGGCCATCATGCAGGCCGTCAACGCTCAGAAGCACTCCGAACAGTGGCGCCGGGACAATGGCCGCTTTATCCCTAACCCGGCCACATGGCTCAACGGCGTCTACTGGGAGAACGGCGAGGAGGTGAGCACAGGTGAAGGCTATCAGCGAGATCCTCAGCGGGATGCAGACGCCGGCCGAAACTGGGGCAAGGGCTTCAAGCCGGCAGACGACGACGGAGACCAGTGACGACGGCGACCGCTGGATCTGGAGCAGCGACGAGCGCGTCGCCGACCTGCCAGACACCCCGGATCCTGTCCCCTGCGAGTTCTGCGGGGCCACGCGCTACCACAAGGGCTTCAAGTTCGGCGACCGCATCATCTGGCCGCCCTACGGGGCCGAGAGGTGCACCTGCCCGCAGGCTGTGAAAGCCTACGAGGAGGAAAAGGCCGCCAAGGCTGCCGAGGAGGAGGCCCGGCGCAAGGCCGAGGCCGAGCGCAAAATGCGGGAGCGCATCAACCGCATCATCGGCGAGTCGGGCATGGGCGACCGCTTCCTGCGGCGCACCTTCGACACCTTCCAGCTCACCGACGACAACCGGCGCGCAGCCGCAGCGGCCCGCAGGTATGCCGACAGCTTCGACACCCTGCTCCCCCGGCCCGGGGCTCCCGAGCCCGGTCGAAACGGCCTGTTTATAGCTGGCCCGCCGGGCACCGGCAAGACACACCTCGCCGCAGCCATCGCCAACCACCTGATCGCGCAGGGCCGGCCGGTCGTCTGCATGACCATGATCGACCTGCTGGAGCGCATCAAGCGCACATTTTCCAAGCGCGACACCGACGAGGGAAGCGTGCTGAAGATCTACAAGACCGTCCCGCTGCTCGTCATCGACGACATCGGCAAGGAGCCGCCGACCGAGTGGGCGATCTCCACGGTCTACAACATCATCAACGGCCGCTATGAGGCATACCTGCCGACCATAGTGACCACCAACTACGACACCGAGGCCCTGATCGAGCGCATGACACCCCGGGAAACCCGGGACGACATGACTGCCCGGGCCACCATCGACCGGCTCATGGAAATGTGCAGGGCCATCACCCTCACCGGCCAGAGCTGGCGCAGCAGGTGATCGAGATAAAGCCCACGACGCTGAAGCAGGCCAACGCCTATGTCGAGGCCGTGCACCGCCACCATGGCAGAGTCGTCGGGCACAAGTGGAGCCTCGCAGCCTTCAAGGACGGCCGCCTCTGTGGCGTCGCAATCGTGGGGCGCCCGACCGGCCGCCGGCTGGATGACGGCAACACCCTCGAGGTGACACGCCTCTGCACCGATGGAACGAGGAACGCCTGCTCGGCCCTATATGCCGCCTGTGCCCGCCGGGCGAGGCGCGAGGGCTACGGCAAGATCATCACCTTCACGCTCCAGAGTGAGCCCGGGACAAGCCTGAAGGCAGCGGGCTGGACGCTGGAGGCCGAGAAGGCTGGAAAGCCAAGGTGGAACAAGCAGAGATACGCAGGAAGGCCGACGCAGCTCTCACTCTTTCCAGAGAAGCAACCGCCGGCCGAGTACAAGAAGCGATGGGCCAAAGTGCTCACGCATAAGGAGGACATAACCACATGAAAAAGGTCTACATCTGCTCCCCGTGCCGCGGGGACTACGAGAACAACATCCAGCGGGCCAAGGAGTTCAGCCGGGCTGCCGTGGAGCGCGGCTGCATCCCCATCACCCCGCACATCTACCTCACGCAGTTCATGGACGACACTGTCCCGGCCGAGCGCGAGCTGGGCCTGAGCATCGGCCGCGAGCTGGTGCTCATGTGTGACGAGCTGTGGGCCTTCGGCCTCTGCTGCCCGACTGCCGGCATGGCTGCCGAGATCGAGCTGGCCCGGGAGTGCGGGATCCCCGTGCGCAACGGCTTCGAGGCCATCAGCGAGCTCCCCGAACCCGAGAAGAAGAAGGAGGAGCCGCAGGACGCCGGCAGCGTCGTCCTGCACCTTCCGGCCTTCCAAGCTATGGCCCGCTGCAACGAGCACCTCAACCACGGGCCCATCAGCGTCGAGCTGGACGGCCGGATCATCTTCGACCTCGCCAAGCGTCTGAAGGAAAACCCGGGCAGCCGGCTCGAGATCGGCGGGTGATTGCCATGGCAGACAACCCCAAGAAAAACGCCGAGGGCTACAACGATCCGACGCCCTACGAGGCCGAGAAACACATCCGGGCGCAGATCCGCGGCAAGCAGGCCCGGCTCGCCGGCAGCTACTTCGAGGCGATGATCTCCGGCTCCTGCGACTACTACCTCGACCGGGGGCTCGCCAAGATTGAAAAGACGCCGGAGCCTATGAAACCCCTCGGGCCGAAAAACTACAAGGGCCAGTTCCTCGCCTGCTACACCAAGCAGGCCCAGCCGGACTACAAGGGCACACTCAAGGGCGGCCGGGCCGTCGTGTTCGAGGCCAAGCACACCGACGACGACCGCATCGAGTTCAACCGCCTGACTAAGGAGCAACGGAACGACCTCGAACACCACCACAAGCTCGGTGCCGTCGCCTTCGTCCTCGTCTCCATGAGCCTGACCGAGTGCTTCCGCGTGCCGTGGCCCGTCTGGAGGGATATGGCCGCCACCTACGGCCGCAAGTACATGACCCGCGACGAGCTGAAGCCCTACAAGGTGCCGGTCGTGGCCGGCTTCGTGAAGTTCCTCGACAAGCTGCCGCCGGAGGCCATCACCGTGAAAGACCTGAGCCCCGAGGAGCTCGAGCGCTTGAAGCAGATGATCCGAGAGCAGCCGAGCACCATCATCGTCGGGGGAGGTGCAGCCATGATCCCGCTCCCTGACAAGAAGTACAGCATCATCTACGCCGACCCGCCGTGGGGCTACCAGAACAGGGGCACCCGGGCGGCCGCCTCGAAGCACTACGGCACCATGACCGTCGAGGAGCTCAAGAAAATGGACGTCGGAGCTGCGGGGGGGTATTGCTAACAGCGACTGCGCCCTCTTTATGTGGGCGACCTTCCCCATGCTGCGCGAAGCCCTCGAGGTGATCGAGGCGTGGGGCTTCACCTACAAGACCGTCGCCTTCAACTGGGTAAAGCAGAACAAAACCGGCGCCGGCCTGTTTTGGGGCCTCGGCAACTGGACGCGCAGCAACTCGGAGATCTGCCTGCTCGCCGTGAAGGGCAAGCCGAAGCGCATGAGCGCCAGCGTGCACAGCGTCATCCTCTCGCCCGTCCAGCAGCACAGCCGCAAGCCGGCAGAGACCCGCGACAGGATCGTCGAGCTGATGGGAGACCTGCCCCGGATCGAGCTTTTCGCCAGAGAGGCGGCTCCCGGATGGGACGCATGGGGAAATGAGGCCCCAACACCCGGTGCAAGAAAGGAGGAAACCAATGGACAAAACGACCCGGGAGACCCGGCGCCAGAGCTATGACGCCGTGCTCCCCAAGAGGGAGAAACGCTGCCGGCTGATCCTCGAGACCCTCGGGGCCCGGGAGATGACCGCCAGCGAGATCACCGAGGAGCTCGTCGCCGCCGGCGAGATCCCGTACTTCAACCGCAACTATGTGGCCCCACGCCTCACCGAGATGAAGCAGATGGGGATCCTCAAGACGGTCGGCCGCAGGAAGGCCACCCGCTCGGACGCCACCGAGGCCGTGTGGGCCCGGGTACATACCGCAGCAGCAGACCAGACCGCGGCCGCGCCGGCCGACAATCCCGCCACCGGGCCGGAGCAGATGACGCTCCTCGGCCCCGGGGCCTGACAGAAAGGAGAGCAACCCCATGAACGAAAACCGCGACAGCATCATGCGCATGGCCCGCGGCGCCTTCGAGGAGCGCGTCGACTATGAGATGGACAAGGTGATCCAGAACATCCTCGACCCCAGCACCAAGGCCACCGCCAAGCGCAAGATCACCCTCACCATCGAGCTGACGCCCGACGACGAGCGCCGGCAGATCCAAGTCTCGGTGACGGCCAAGAGCACCCTCGCCGCCACCAACCCGGTCGCCACCTCGCTCTATGTCACCGGCGACAGCAACGGCGAGCTCGTCGTGGCCGAGATGGTGCCGCAGGTGCCCGGACAACTGAACATGGACGGGACGCAGCAGGAGCAGCCGAAGCTCCTCAAGCTCGTCACTCACGCATAACCGCATAAATATTCATAAACAAGGAGGACAACATCATGCTCGCCAAAATGATCGACAAAATCGTCAGCCTGAAGGAGACCAAGATCTTCGAGATCGGCGGCCAGACCTACACCGACGGCCACCTCACCCGGATCCCGCCCCATGTCGACCGCCCCGAGGCCATCAGCGTCAGCGGCCTCGACGGGGTCTGCAAGCTGATCCGCACCGAGCTGGAGAAGGTCGACACGACCATCATGGTGCAGGCCAAGAGCTACAAGAGCGTCGAGGTCATGACCACCTACCTGCCGGACTTCTCCCGCAACATCCTCTACCGCGCCGAGGCCGACGCTCCGGGCCTGCGCACCGGCTTCCGTGGCCGCGAGGTCGCTCTGATCGAGCTGCGCAGCCTGTTCATCCCCAACGAGGGCACGGCCTACCTGCTCGACCTGCTGAGCCGGATGACGGACGAGAACAGCGTCAGCACGAAGGACAACGGCGTCACGCAGACCGTGGAGGCCCGGCAGGGCGTGGCCCTCAATGCTCTGGTCGAGGTGAAGCCCCGTGTCATGCTGCGGCCCTTCCGCACATTCCTCGAGGTGGAACAGCCCGAGAGCGAGTTCCTGCTGCGAGTGGATCCTGACGAGGGCATCGGCTTTTTCGAGGCCGACGGCGGGATCTGGAAGCTGGAGGCCAAGAAGAACATCGCGGACTATTTCAACACCAACCTCGCCGACCTGATCCAAGCCGGCAAGGTCGTCATCATGCAGTAAGGCATCGGCCGGGCGGGCTGCGGCCCGCTCGGCCTTCAGAAAGGAGCGATCACATGGAACGCATGACCCATAAAAGGGCCAACGGCATCAAGACCGGCTACTGGAGCCCGGAGACCAAGGAGACGCTCGTGCAGCGCCTCGCTGCCTACGAAAACACCGGCCTCGAGCCGTGGGAGATCGGCCCGGCCATCGAGAAGGCTGCGAAGGACGCCGAAACTGCGACCGCGACCAAGATGGCCGAGTGCATCGCCGGCGGCATCAAGGACACGGTCGAAGCGATCCACCGAGATCCTGATGGATTTTTCAAAGGAGGCGCCAGATGAAAGACTACAAAACCATCACCCGGGAGAAGGTCGACGCCGACCCCGGAGCTGCTCGATACATGAGCGAGACGCATCTGCTGGAGGACTGGAGCGACAAGCTGCTCGACCTCGTCCTCAACGGCCCAACGCTCAACGGCTTCAGGAAAGACGAGATCCGGGCCGCCCTGCGCCAGACCTATGCGGCCCTGAAGCAGTACGAGCAGATCGGCCCCATGGCCTCGCCCTACATGAACGACCCGTCGGCCATCGTGGCCCGGGCCTTCGCCGAGCTCTACCCCGGCATCGACTACCACGCGCAGTTCGTCCCCGACCTGTGCGACGAGTCGGGCAACAGAGCCTTCGGTCTGACCATCTTCCCCGACGACGGCAGCACGCCCATCGTCTGCATCTCGGCCGAGGCACCCATCAGCGCCGCACCTGAGCTACTGGCGCACGAGCTGGCCCATGTAGCCACACCCGAGGACAAAGACCACGGAGAGGCATGGAAGGCGGCTGAGAAGGCCATCGGCGACAAGTACGACGAGCTGCTCAATGTCATGATCCCCGACGACGATCCCGGCGTGCTCGTCCCGCACGAAGTCGGAGACGGCGGCCTGCTCCTCATGCCGACCCGGGCCAACATCCCGGATCCGCAGCGCGACGACTGGAAGCCCACCACCTGCCCCATCTGCGGGGCCGAGTGCTGGGAAACTGAGATCCACCGACAGGCGCTTGCGGCCGAGCCCGGCCTTCGGGCCGTCTGTACCGACTGCGGCCTGCGCGGTGCCGCCGGCGTCGGACTCGTCAACACCGGCAACAAAGAGGAGGAAAAAGACCATGAATGAGAACAGAAACAACGGCAGCACCGCGGGCGGGATCGGCTTCTGCGGGCTGCTGACCATCGCCTTCATCGTCCTGAAGCTCACCGGCGTCATCTCGTGGAGCTGGCTGTGGGTGCTGGCCCCGATCTGGATCCCCGCGGCCATCGTCCTCGCCGCGCTGCTGGTCGTCCTGATCGTCGTCCTCGTGAAGGAGGGCGTCAAGCAGACCGAGGAGCGCCAGCGCCGGGAGCTGCGCAGCGAAAACATCGACGAGCAGGCGCACCGCTACGGCCTCGAGCGCCAGCCCGGGGAGACCGACCTCGAGCTGAAGAAGCGCATCGCCTTCCTCAAGCAGGCCGAAAGGAGGGCCGGGCGCAGATGATGGACGAAAGAGAACGCCGGAACATTATGACCCGGGCCATCCAGCATTTCGGGGAGACGGCTCAGATCGACATGGCCGTCGAGGAGATGGCCGAGCTCACCAAGGCCATCTGCAAAGTGAAGCGAGCGCAAGCTGGGGCCGAGATGGGCGCAGCCGTCGAGAATGTGGTCGAGGAGATCGCGGACATCCAGATCATGCTCGACCAGCTCCGGCTCATATTTGCCCGCAGCACCGACGAGGTCGAGGAGGACAAGCTGCGCAGGCTGCTGGCCCGGATCAATAGCTGGAAGGAGTCGAAGCTCCGGCGCTGGATGTGCGAGCAGGAGCGCGAGGCAGCAGACGAGGTGCTGCGCATAGCGAAGGAGGAAGGGGGCGCCCCGGATGAATAAGGCAACCTGCCGCGGCTGCGGCGCCCGCATCGTCTGGATCAAGACGCCGGCCGGGAAGGCTATGCCATGCGACCCGTCGCCGGTCTACTACAAGGCAGACCCCGAAGGGAAAGACAGGATCGTCACGACCCGCGGGGAGGTCGTCGCCTGCACCATCACCACGGGAGCTGACGCCACCGACGCCGGGTACCGGCCACACTGGGCCACCTGCCCGCAGGCCGACCACTTCAAGAGAGGGGGCCGGCGCCGTGGATAAAGTCGGGATCTTTCAGAAGATCCGGGAGCTCTTTGACGAGGCCCCGAAACGAATGTGCGACGAAACCGGCCGCGCCGAGCTGGAGAGAGAGCTGGAAGAAGGGATAAACCGAGACATCACCATCATGCTCGGGTATCAGCCGCCGATCTTAATAAAGCCGGTCATCGCTCTGAACAAGGAGGCACGCAGCGCCGTCCTCGAGGAGCTGAAGATCGTGCCGACGTCGACGGACTACATCGCCATAACAGTGAACATGGAGGGAGGCGCCGATCATGAATAGAGAAAAGGCCCGCGAGTTTCTGGAGAAGGAGCTGCGGAAAAGGCCGACCGTGAAGGCGAGCGCGATCTTCACTGGCAAGCACGGGAGCATGGGCTTCCACGCTGGCCGCTTCTACGCCGTCACCATCGTCAAGCGCCGCGGCGAGGTCGTCCTGATCGCGCCGGATGACGGCCTCAAGTGCCCCTACTCGTCCATCGACGCCATGCTGAACAACTGGCACATCCTCCTCGTGATCTTTGACAGGTAAAGGAGGAAACACATGGCAAAAGACAAACCCCAACCGCAGGCCGCCCCTGAGCTGGCCGAGTATGTCACCACCGCAAAACCTAAAGCCTACGCCGACGGCGTCCCCGTATTCTGCGCCCACGACGCCATCGTCCCGCTGAAGGATCTGCGGCCCAATCCAAAAAACCCAAACCAACACCCGCCGGAGCAGATCAAGCTCCTCTCCTCTATTATCCGGGCCACCGGCTGGCGCGGGCCCATTACCGTCAGCAAGCGCAGCGGCTTCATCGTTAAGGGCCACGGCCGCATGATGGCCGCCGAGCTGGGCGACATGGCCGAGGCGCCGGTCGACTATCAGGACTACGCCAGCGAGGCCGAGGAGCTGGCCGACCTGACGGCCGACAACCGCATCGCGGAGCTCGCCACCACCAACAACAAGCTCCTCGCGGAAGTGTTCGCCGACCTCGACACCGGCGAGATCCCGTTCATGCTCTCCGGCTACACCGAGGAGGACTACGGGAACATCGTGACGGCCCTGTCCGAGGCGCTGCACACCGAGGAGCCCAAGGGCGACCCCGACGCCGAGATCCCGCCCCCGGCCGAGCCCGTCACCAAGTACGGCGACCTGTGGATCCTCGGCCGGCACCGCGTCCTCTGCGGGGACTGCACACACCCCGAGGATCGCGCCCTGCTGCTGGACGGGGCCAAGCCCGAGATCCTGCTGACCGACCCGCCCTACTGCTCCGGCGGTCAGAAGGAGGCACAGAAGTCGACCGGCAGCATCGGCACCGAGCGCAAAGACGGCAAGGCCCCGAAGATCGCCAACGACATCCTCAGCACCCGGGGCTACCAAAACCTGATACGGGCGGCCCTCACCGACATCCCGTGCCTCTATGCCTACATCTTCACCGACTGGAGAATGTGGGTGTACCTGTTCGACCTCGTCGAGGCTGCCGGCTTCGGCGTCAAGTCGGAGCTCGTATGGGACAAGGGCACGCCGGGCATGGGCGTCGGCTGGCGCTCACAGCATGAGCTCATACTGTTCGCCGCCCGGGCCGCCACACACTTCGACGGCCACAAGGGGTACGGCAACGTCCTGAGCGTCTCCCGCTCCGGGAATGAGCTGCACCCAACGCAGAAGCCGGTCGAGCTGCTGGAGAAGCTCGTCGACAACACGGACTTCGCCCGGGGCGTCTACGACCCCTTCGGCGGCTCCGGCACCACGCTGGCCGCCTGCGAGGCATACGGCCAGCCATCCTACATCATGGAGCTGACGCCGGCCTTCACGGATGTCATCGTCAAGCGATACATCAGGATAACAGGAAAACAGAATGTGCGCTGCGTCCGTCAAGGCCGGGAGCTCTCGCGTGAGGAGATCGCCGAGATCTTCGGCCCTGACGAGGAAGGAGGTGGACAGGAGTGACGCCCTGACCTGAATGAGCGACAAGCCGATCACTCACGACATCAAGGAGCGGCTCGGGAAGTACACCCGCCTGCTCCGTGAAATAGACAACCAGTACGAGCGCCTCGGCCGCATGGAGATCTCCATGGCCGAGCCGCCCGGCCCTGACATGACGGGTATGCCCCGGGGCTCCGGCACGCCGAGCGACCGCACCGGGATGATGGTGCTGCGCAAGCTGGAGCTCGAGGAGCAGATCAAGGAGCGCCTCACCGAGGAGCGCGAGGAACGCGCCGCCCTCGAGGCGATGATCCGGCAGGTGGAAAACCCTGACGAGCGCGCCGTGCTGCGGCTGCGCTACTTCGACCGGGCAGACTGGGACGGGATCTGCGCCGTCCTGTTCAGTGATCGGCAGGACTACCTCGAGAGGATAGACAGCTACCAGAACAGGACATACAAGGCCCACGGCCGCGCCCTGCTGCGGATGGCCGAGATCCTGAAGGAAACAGAGGCCCCGGCAGTAAAGGGAAGTAAAAGGCAGTAAAGGGCAGTAAAATCCATTGAACGGCAGTAGCGCCCTGTGCTACACTGTACCATGTCGAAAGACCGCCGGACACCCGGACAACGCCGGGGAGCTGTCCGACGGACACCAGACCAACAACCGAACAACGACAGCGAGAAAGCCGTCGGGCAACCACAAGAAGCCCGGCGGCCTTTTTCTTTTCCCCTGAAGGAGGTGACGACCATGGCGGGCGGCAGCATATCCATCCAGATCGAAAACCTGCGGCAGCTCGTTGCAGACGTGCAGGCCATAGAGGCCGGCGGCCGCAAGGCCATCAGCAGCACCGTGAAGGACGTGAAGGCCCGGGCCCCCGGATGGATAGCCCAAGAGGTCACGGCGGTCTACAACATAAAGAAGGGCGAGATCGTGCCATCCAGTTCGGGCAAGCCGAAGAAGATGGCGGGCACTATCCGCATCACGGGCGAGACCATCGAGGAGCTCACCCTCGTCTACAAGGGCCGGCTCCTGACCCCTGTGCACTTCGGCATGACACCCAAGGCCCCGCCGGCTGGCAGGAGCTACACCCTGAAGGCGCAGATCCTCAAGGGCAGCAAGAAGGTCATCGGCCGCTACAAGAACACCCGCACCAAGGGCGGGCCCTACTCGCAGCGGTCTCACTGGATCCTCATGGGGACAGGCAACACCAAAGCCGACGGCACGAGCTGGATCCCATTCCAGCGCATGAGCAAGACCCGCACCGACATCCAGAAGATGACCACCATCTCGGTGCCGCAGATGATAACCAGCGACCGCACCAACGAGGCCATCATGCTGAGGCTCAACACCGAGACAGCCAAGCGCCTCGACCACCACCTCAAGCGAGCCCTCGGACTATGAGCCGAGAGCCACCGCCACGGCCAGCAGGCCGCCCGCCAAGGCGGCCGAGCACACCGAGGCAAGCCAACACCCGCGCACAAAAAAGACGCGGCACGCGGCCTCACAGAGGCCACCACGGCCACGCAGCGCGGCCGAAGGTACTGTGACGCACCCCTGACGCCTGCGGTGCTGGCGAGCCCAAAAAACGCGCAGACTCCAAAAAGTTTTTCCGGGCCGTTTCGCTTCGCCCCGGGGCCTGCGCTGATCATTTTCCTGACCTCACGAAAATGGTGGGGGCACGGCAGCACGACAGAAAGGAGGGGACGCCATGCCGAACACCAACACCAAGCTCGTCGACAGCAAGACCATCGCGGCCCTGTTCGAGCTGACGCCCCGCCGCATCCAGCAGCTCACCAAGGAGGGCATCATCACGGCCACCAAGGAGGGAAACGCCAACCGCTACGACCTGCTGCCGACGATCCAGAAGTACATCAGATACCTGACGGCCAAGGCAAACGGCCGGGAGCCGTCCAAAAAGGACGCCGAGATCGAAGGGCGCCGGCTCGAGGCCGAGGCCGACCTCAAGCGCAGCAAGGCAGACATCGCCGCGCTCCAGCTCAAGGAGCTCGAGGGCACCATGCACCGCAGCGAGGATGTCGAGGCCGTCATGACCGATCTCGTGTATAGCATCAGGTCAATGCTCGTGGCTCTGCCCGGGCGTCTGGCCGTGGATGTCTCCAGCGCGGCCACCGCTGCGGAAGCGTCCGACATCATCCGCGCCGAGGTCTACAAGATCCTCGAGGAGCTGGCCGGCTACAAATACGATCCCGAGGTCTATGCGCGGCGGGTAAGGGATCGGGAGGGATGGAGCGAGCTCTCCGATGACGCGGACGACTAAGAAGGCCGCCGCGAAGCTCAACGCCGCCATCTCGGGGGCGATCAAACGCTTCGCCCCGCCTGAGAGCCTGACCGTGGACGAGTGGGCCGACAAGCACCGCCGCCTCTCCCCCGAAAGCTCGGCCGAGGCAGGCCCGTGGCGCACCAAGCGCACCCCGTACCTCGAGGAGCCCATGCGGGCCTTCACGGATCCGAAGGTGCACAAGATCGTCATGGTCGCCGCGTCGCAGGTCGGCAAGTCGGAGCTCGAGCTCAACATCATCGGCTACATCATCGACCAAGACCCCGGCAGCATCCTCTATGTGCACCCGACCATCGACGACGCCAGAAAGTTCAGCCGGCTGCGCGTCGCTCCCATGATCCGGGACAGCAAGCCCCTGAAGGCAAAGGTGCACGATGTCAAAGCCAAGGACAGCGGCAACACCATCCTCCAGAAGTCTTTCCCGGGCGGTATGCTCACGCTGACCGGCTCCAACAGCGCCTCGGCGCTGGCATCCACCCCCGCCCGCTACATCATCGGCGACGAGCGTGACCGCTGGGCCACGAGCGCCGGCACCGAGGGCGACCCGTGGGCGCTGGCCGAGGCCCGTCAGGCGACCTTCTACAACGCCAAGGCCGTCGAAGTCTCGACCCCGACCATCAAGGGCAACAGCAACATCGAGACCAGCTTCTACCAAGGCACACAGGAACGCTGGTGCCACCGCTGCCCCGAGTGCGGGGAGTACAGCGAGATCGTGTTCGACGCCATCCACTTCGAGCCCGAGGCCAAGCGCGTGCGCGGCAAAAAGGTCTGGAGCCTGAAGGGTGGCGTCTCGTGGGCCTGTCCCGCCTGCGGCTGCCTGATCCCCGAGGAGACCATGCGACGGCAGCCGGCCAAGTGGATCGCGGAAAACCCCGACGCCTACAAGAAGGGCGTCCGCTCGTTCTGGCTCAACGCCTTCAGCTCCCCGTGGACACCATGGGAGAAGATCGTCCTCAAGTTCCTCGACGCCAAGAACGACCCGCAGCGGCTCAAGGTGGTCTACAACACCCTGCTCGGCCAGCTATGGGAGGATCGCGGCGACCTCGAGGACGAGGACACCATGCTCGCCCGCCGCGAGGACTACGGCACACGCCCGGACGGCACCCCCGTGGAGCTGCCCGACGGCGTGCTGGTGCTCACCTGCGGCGTGGACACGCAGGACAACCGCATCGAGTATGAGGTCGTCGGCCACGGCAAGTACGGCGAAAACTGGGGCATCGTCAAGGGCTACATCATGGGCCGGCCGGACACCCCCGAGGTCTGGCAGCGGCTCGACGATGTCATCGACCATGTCTACAAGTTCAAGAATGGGCGGGGCCTGAAGATCTCCATCACCTGCGTCGACTCCGGCGGCCACTTCACCCAAGAGGTGTACGAGGCGTGCCGGGCCCGACAGGGCAAGCGCGTGTTTGCCATCAAGGGCAAGGGAGGCGACGGGATCCCCTACGTCTCCCCGCCGACCAAGGTGCCGATCCGGGACAACAAGAAGATCACCTGCTGGCTCTACACCATCGGCGTCGACGCCGGCAAAGCGGCCATCATGGCCGGCCTGAAGGTGCAGGAGCCCGGCCCGAAATATTCCCATTTCAACCGGCACCCCGACGCCGGATACGACCTCAACTACTTCAACGGCCTGCTCTCCGAGAAGCTGGTGCTCACCAGCACCCGGCGGGGCGACCGCTGGGCGTGGGAGAAGCTGCCCGGCCACAACCGCAACGAGGCCCTCGACTGCCGGGACTACGCCAACGCCGGCCTCAAGATCATCAACCCCGACATGGACGCAGTCGAGCGCCGCCTGCGCGGCCTCGAGGAACAGCCAAAACCGGCGCCGCAGCGACGGGCGCGCACCAAGCGCAGCAGCTCCAGCGCCTTCGACGACTGGTAAGGAGGACACGACCACATGAAAACGCGCAAGACCATCGAGATCGAGCTCACCGGCAAGCGGGAGCGGCTCGAGCTCTACCTGAAGCGGGAGGCCGAAATGCTGAGCGGCGGCGTGCAGAGCTATGGCATCGGATCCCGCAACCTGTCCCGCTACAACACCGACCTCGCCGCCATCCGGGCGGCCATCAAGGAGCTCGAGGACGACATCGCAGCCCTCGAGGCCCTGCTCAACGGGCAGCGCCCCCGCAAAGCTGTGGGCGTCGTCCCCCGTGACTGGTGAAAGAAGCCCCGAAAGGGGCTTTTTTCATAGGCTGACGCCGGGAGTTTTCGCTCCTTTTCTCCCGGCGCCGGCCATTTTTACCTGAAGGAGGTGAGCACCATCAGCAGACGAAAGAACAGAAGCCGACCGCAGAGCGGCCGGCAGAGCCCCCGCCCCGTGAACAAGGGCTACGGCGACGCCGGCGCGAGCTGGCACAAGAGGTCGACCAAGGGCTTCAGGGCCTTCAGCGGCAGCCCCAAGGAGGACATCGACGCCCACAACTGGACGCTCCGGCAGAGAGCCCGGATGCTCTACATGGCCGCACCCATCGCCACCTCAGCCATCCGCACCAACCGCACAAACGTGGTCGGCATCGGGCTCCAGCTCAAGAGCCGGATCGACCGGGAGGCGCTCGGCATGACGCAGGAGGCCGCAGACGCATGGCAGGCGCAGGCCGAGCGCGAGTTCAGCCTGTGGGCCAACAATAAAAGGGCGTGCGACGCCACCGGCGTCAATAACTTCGCGGCCATGCAGCAGCTCGCCCTCGCCTCGTGGCTGGTCAGCGGCGACGTGTTCGCGGTCGTCAAGCAGTACGACCCGACGCCTCTCATGCCCTACTCGCTGCGCATCCACCTGATCGAGGCCGACCGCGTGGCAACCCCGACGAGCTCCGGCATCGTCACTCCCATGCTGCTGACCACCGGCAAAGCGGCCAACGGCAACACCATCTACGACGGCGTCGAGGTGGACAGCAACGGCCAGATCGTCGCCTACCACATCCGCAGCACCTACCCCTTCGAGCTGGGTGCAGCGGCGACCAAGTGGGCCCGCGTGGAAGCATACGGCCGGCGCACAGGGCTCCCGAACATCCTGCACATCATGGAGAGCGAGCGCCCGGATCAATACAGAGGCGTCAGCTACCTCGCGCAGGTCATCGAGCCCCTGCTTCAGCTCCGGCGCTACACCGAGAGCGAGCTGACCGCGGCCGTCGTGGAGAGCTTTTTCACAGCCTTCATCAAGACCGAGGCCGGCGCCGGCGACAACCCGTTCAATGAGGTGGGGAGCAGCCTGCCGGAAGTGAGCCGGGATCCCAACGAGTACGAGATGGGCCCGGGGCAGATCAACATCATGGAGCCCGGCGAGGATGTCACCTTTGCCGACCCCAAGCGACCGGCCAGCGGCTTCGACAGCTTCCTGCGCGCCATCTGTGAGCAGGTGGGCGCAGCCCTCGAGATCCCGGCCGACCTGCTCCTCAAGGCGTTCAACAGCTCGTACAGCGCCAGCCGCGCCGCCCTGCTGGAGGCGTGGAAAGCCTTCCGCATGAGGCGCAAGTGGTTTGTCGATGACTTCTGCACCCCCATCTACGAGATCTTCATCGCCGAGGCCGTGGCTCGCGGACGCATCAGCGCCCCGGGCTTTTTCTCTGACCCGGCGACCAGGGCGGCATACCTCGGCGCCGAGTGGATCGGCCCCTCGCAGGGGCAGCTCGACCCGACCAAGGAGATCACGGCCGAGATCCTCGCCATCGGCGAGGGCATCACCACCCGCGAGCAGGCCACGATCCGGCTCAACGGCGGCCAGTGGGACGCCAACATCGACCAGCTCGCCCGGGAAAACGAGAAACTGCGGGCGGCTCAGGGAGACACCGGCAGCACCGGCGACTCCGGCGGCACCTCAGTGGCCGGCACATCCCTCTCGGCTGCCGTGCGGCGCGCTGCCATCGTCGCCGAAGTGGAAAAGACCATCAAGGAAGGAGACAAGGACAAGCATGAAAACGAGTAACACCACGCGCCTGTGCGCCGGGCCGCAGGTCGTCCAGCAGACGCCGACGAAGTTCTGGAACATCGCCAGCGTCGGCGAGGACTCGGGCGAGATCGTCCTCTATGGCGATGTCGTCGCCCGTCAGCCTGTGGACTGGTGGACGGGTGAGCCCGAGCCCGGCCTCTATATCGCTCCCGAGAGCTTCATGGAGGATCTCGCGGCCGTCAAGGGCAAGAGCAACATCACCATCAAGATCAACAGCACCGGCGGCGACCTCTACACCGGCATCGCCATCCACAACGCCATCAAGGGCCTGAGCGGCCACAAGGTCGTCATCGTGGAGGGCATCGCAGCCAGCGCGGCCAGCGTCATCGCCTGCGCCGGCGACGAGGTGCAGGTCTACCCCGGCAGCATGGTCATGATCCACGGCGTCGCGGGCCTGCTGATGGACTACTACACCCTCGCAGACCTGAAGAAGCTCCAGAAGGACTTCGACGCCAGCGAGCGGGCCATCGCGGAGATCTACCACGCCAAGACCGGGATCGCGGTCGAACAGCTCCGCACCATGATGACCCGCGAGACATGGATGGTCGGGCAGGAAGCCATCGACAACGGCTTCGCCGACACTCTGCTCGAGGGCGACGGCCCTGATGTCAGCGTGAGCGCCGACAAGCAGGTGCTCCTCGTGGCCGGCATCCGGCACAACATCAAGGGGCTGCACAATGTCCCGAGCACGATCCGCATCAACAGCATCCACGCCGCCCCGGCGGCTGGAAATAAGCCGACCGGGAACGGCGGCGAAAACAGAAAGGAAGATGAGCCCATGACTCTCGAGGAAATGAGAGCACAGCACCCCGACCTCGTCGCTCAGATCGAGCAGCAGGCCGCCGCAAATGCCATCACGCAGGAGCGGGCCCGCATCGAGGCCATCGACAGCATCGCCGCCAGTGTGGGCGACGCTCAGCTTGTCAGGGACGCCAAGTACGGCGAGAACACCTGCACCGCTGAGCAGCTCGCACTCAAGGCTATGCAGAAGCAGGCGGCCCTCGGCGCCAAGCACCTGAAGGACGCCGCCAACGACAACGCCGAGTCCGGCGCCGCCAATGTCGGAGCCGCCCCCAATGGAGGCGAGGAAGGCAGCGAGGCCGACGACAAGGCCAAGGTCGACGCCATCGTCGGCATCTACAACACCACCAAGAACGGAGGTAAGAAGTAATGAGCAAGAGACTGGATGAAAACCTCGGCACCGTGGACTACGACGGCCTGATCGTCACCAACGAGCCCGTCGCCGACGTGTTCACCGTGACCATCCGCAAGGAGGCAAGTGCAAAGGCTACCCTCAAGCGCGGCACTGTTCTTGCCCTCTCCAGCGGCACCGCTGGCGACGGCAAGATGGTCGCCCTCGGCACCACCGCCGCAAGCAACGAGACCCTGACCGCCAATGCCATCCTCTGCGACGACACCGAGATCGGCACTGACGCCGACGTGGAGGCCACCGCCTACCGCACCGGCCACTTCGCCCGCAACAAGCTGATCTTCGGCGGCTCCGGCTACGCCCTGAAGCCCGCCGACGAGGAAGCTCTGCGCGCTGCCGGCATCCTGCTGAGCGACGCGCTGGACTACTAAGAGAAGGAGGACAAGATCATGCCTTTTAACTTCTACGACACCCACACGCTGCTCATGGCCGTGCAGCAGCTCGCCCCTGCGGCGACTTTCCTGCGCGACCGCTATTTCCCGACCAACGACGCGAGCGACATCTTCTCCACTGAGGATGTGCTGGTCGAGTACCGTGACGGCGTGCGCAAGCTCGCGCCCTTCGTCGCTCCCCGCAAGGGCGGCGTCACCATCCTGCGCAAGGGCTACACCATGGAGCGGTACACCCCGCCCTTCGTGGCTCCCCGCCGCACTCTGACCCTCGACGAGCTGCGCAAGCGCGGCTTCGGTGAGGCCCTGTACTCTCAGCTCACCCCCGAGCAGCGCCAGCAGGTGCTCATTGTACGGGACGCTGACGAGCTGGGCGACCTTATCACCAACCGCGAGGAGGCCATGGCCGCCGAGACCATGCTGACCAACGGCTGCATCATGAAGCACATCGCCGACGACGCCGACAAGGGCGACGAGATGGAGATCCGCTTCTACACCGAGGCCAGCAACCCCGCCACCTACACCCCGACTACCAAGTGGGACGCAGAGGGCGCCAAGATCCGCGCCGACCTCGGCGCGATGGCCCGTATGCTGACCCGCCGCGGCCTGCGTGCTGCCGACCTCGTGTGCTCCCCTGACGTGGCCGATGTCATCGTCGAGGATCCCGACATCAAGGAAATGCTCGACAACCGCCGCTACGAGCTGGGCTCTGTGGCCCCCGAGGAGCTGGCGCCGGGCGCTGCCATCATGGCTCGCCTGAACATCAACGGCCGCATCATCAGCGTGATCTCCTACGACGAGACCTACACCGACGACGACGGCAACGACCAGCTCTACATCCCGAGCGGCAAGTGCATCCTCACCGCCCCCGCTGCGGGCCGCACCTGCTACGGCGCCGTGTCTCAGGTGGAGCAGGCCGACGGCGAGTTCCACACCTACGCCGGCCGCCGCGTGCCGAAGTATGTGTCCAGCGCCGAGGGCAACACCCGCACGCTGACCATCTCCAGCCGCCCGCTGCTGATCCCCAACAACAAAAACCCGTGGATCGTCGCCGATGTCCTGACCTCGGACTAAGCCGGCAGAAAGGAGCACGAACATGATCCAGATCATCGCGGGCACCTTCGGCTACTATAACGGCCGCAAGGTCGTCCCCATCACCAACGCGGACGGGCCTCAGAAGTTCGACCCCGAGCTCGAGGCCTGTCTGGTCAAGCAGGGCGTCGCCAAGTACGTCGACGAGCAGCCCGTGGCCCCTGCCCCGGCCGCAAAGCCGGAGCAGGAGCCCGAGACTGTACCCGAGACCGGCGACGCGCCCGCCGCTCCTGAGTACGACGAGGACATGAAACTCGACGAGCTGAAGGAAGTGGCGGCCGCCTATGGCGTGGACGCCTCTGCCATGCGCAAGAAGGCTGATGTCATCGCCGCCATCGAGGAGGCGAAGGCGGCGGCCAACGAGGCCGACGACGACCAGACCGGCGACAATGAGGAGCCCCCTCAGATCGGCGCCGCGGATCCCGTCTAATGGCCTTCGACTTCAAGAAAATGGTCGCTGACGACCGCCGCCTCGTGTTTCTCAACCTCGCCGAGTTCGGCGAGGAGCACAAGGTCGACGGCAAGACCATCACCGTCGTGCTGGATGACAACGCCCTGAAAGAACGCCAAGGGGGGCAAGAGCTGGGCGTGGCAGAGTCGTCCCTCATGCTGTATGCAGCAGTCGAGGATCTGCCGCCCCGGCGCCCGGCGGGCGAAGGGCTCAACATCGACGGCCGCGAGTATATCGTCAACGACTGGAGCGAGGACATGGGCGTCGCCACCATCGCGCTCGGCCAGACCGTGACCATGTAAAGGAGGTGCAGCCGTGTCCATAGTCAACAGCATCGAGACCGTCCGGGAGTGGCTGGACTCCACCGTCTGCCCGATGGTGCAGCTCAAGCTCCCCGACGACAGCGCGACCGACGCCTCCTACCCCTACAAGCTGGTCAACCCGACCGCGTTCTCGCTTTTCGTCCCGTCGAAGGACAGATTGCCCCCAAAGGTGCCGGCCCCCATCCCCTCGGTCTGCGTGCAGATCGTGGAGGGCACCGACAGCCTGACCATGAGCTCGAGGAGCATCAAGATCCGGCTCTGCTTCTCTGCGTGGGATCCCGGCTACCACGGGCGCGACATCTTCAAACCGAAAAACGACGGCAGCGGCGCATACGTCCAGTGGCAAAACGAGGAGGCCGTGGCCTTCTTCGAGAAAAACGGCGAGGGCTGGCGCGACGCATGGAATTTTGTGGACACGGCCCTCCGCATGATCGAGAACGCCGAGTACATCGGCCCGCTGCGCGTCATGAAGGAGGACGGCATCACCTTCGGCCCTGTGTCTGAGCAGGACGCCGTCCCGGACTTCTACCCCTACTGGTTCGCGTGGGTGGAGTTTTCTGCCGAGGAGCCCCTGACACGCACGCCGAAGGACTACCAACACCTGCTTTAGGGGCAGCCGGCCGGCTGCTCTAATTTTATGCAAAGGAGGAAAAGCAGATGGCAAACGAATACCTCTACGGCGCATACGGCCACATCGGCGAGACTGTGGCACAGAGCGCCGTGCAGGCGGGCACCACGCCGGTCTATATCGGCACGGCACCCGTCAACCTCGTGCGCGGCTTCGCAGACGCCGGCGTCATCAATGAGCCCATCAAGCTCAGCAATATGATCGACGCGCAGCGAAAGCTCGGCTATGCGGCCGACTGGGGCACCTTTACGCTCTGCGAGGTCATGAACGCGCACTTCAACAACACCCTCGGGAACATCGGCCCCATCTACGTCATCAACGTCCTCGACCCGTCTGCGGGCAAGCACCGCAAGGCGACCGAGACCACCAAGCAGCTCTCTTTCACCGGCGGCCGGGCCGAGTTTGCGAGCTCCACCATCATCCTCGACACCCTGACCATCGCAATGAGCGAGGGCGGCGACTACGCCGAGGGCACCGACTACGCCGTGGACTACAACTTCACCAAGGGCACCGTCATCATCACCAGCCTGATCGAGGACTCCCCGCTCACCGGCACCCTGACGGCCAGCTTCTACGAGGTGGACGACAGCACCATTGAGGACGACGACATCATCGGCGGCGTGACAGCCGGCGGCGAGTACAGCGGCCTGAGCTCCATCGCGCTGCTCTACCCTGAGCAGTTCGCGGTCTGCAACCTGATCGCTGCCCCCGGCTGGAGCCAGAGCCCGGCGGTCTACAACGCCATGCTCACCGCCAGCCAGAAGATCAACGGCCACTGGGACGCCTTCGTCGTCGCCGACCTGCCTCTCGTGGATGGCAGCGCGCAGGCGGTTGACACCATCACCAAGGCCATCGCGTGGAAGAAGAACAACGCCTTCACCGGCGAGCGGTCGAAGGTCTACTGGCCGCAGGGCATCGACAACCTCGGCAACATCTACCACCTGAGCACGCTGGCTGTGGTCGAGCTCATGCGGGCCGACTTCAGCCACAACAGCGTGCCGATGGAGACCTGCGGCAACAAGGCGATCCCCATCATCAAGCAGTATTTTGGGGCCAACGCCACCAACCGCGGCTTCAGCCAGCAGGAGGGCAAGGAGCTGACGCAGAACGGCATCAGCACGGCCGTCGCATGGGGCGGCGAGTGGGTGCTGTGGGGCGACCACACCGCCGCCTACACCTACGGCGCCGACGTGGATCCCCGGGCGATCTTCGACGTGTCCATGCGTATGCTCATGCACATCACCAACGACTTCCAGAGGGAGTGGAGCCCGCGCATCGACGAGCCCATGACCCGGGCGCTCAAGGACGAGATCATCAACCGCGAGCAGGAGAAGCTCGACGGGTATGTCAGCATGGGCGCGCTGCTGGGCGAGCCGCAGATCGTGTTCCTCGAGAGCGAGAACAGCACCACCGACATCATGAACGGCGACTTCCGCTGGGACATCGCCGTCACCCCGACCCCGCCCCTCAAGTCTGCGAGCGTGTACGTCGCATACACCGACGCCGGCTTCTCTGTCTACTACGAAGGAGGTGACGAGTAATGGCAAATCTGTGGCTTGACCTGAAGGGCCCCATCCTCGCCGACACCGTGTACATCAACGGCGTCCTCGTCGCCAAGGACGTGACCATCACCCTGCCGGCCGTCACCCATGTGACCGCCGATTATAAGGCGATGGGCACCTACACCGCACCCATGACCGGCCAGATCGAAGGCATGGAGGCCGCCATCACCAAGATCGGCATCGACAAGGGACTGCGCTCCATGGTGCAGCTCGAGAGCAAGACGCTGGAGGTCAGATGGGCGCAGGATGTCAAGTACGCCGACGGCTCCACCAAGACTGAAGGCTGCAAGGCGTTCATGCGCTGCGTCCCGAAGCTGATCCCGGGCCTGTCCGTGGATCCGGGCAACCCTTCGGAGAACGAGGTCACGCTGGCCGTGAGCCGCTATCAGGTTTTCGTCGCCGGAGAGGAGTTCTGCCTGATCGACCAGCTCAACACCATCATGCGCATCGGCGGCGTGGACTACGTCAAAGACCTGCGCAGCGTGCTGTAACAACAGATGGGCGCCGCCCAAGGTGGGCGGCGTCCCTCTTTTTATCAACGAAAGGAGACAACGACCATGGAAAAGCTGACACTCAGCAACCCTATCACCATCAACGGCAAGAAGGTCAAGACCCTGACCTATGACACCGGCGCGATCACCGTGGGGATGTTCGCCGAGGCCGAGGCGCTGAAGCTGCGCGCCACCACCCACAAGGCCGGCGGCAGCGCCGGCGCCACCGAGCTCGACTACTCCATGCACCTCTACCTCGCTATGATGGCGATCACCGCCGTCAACCCCGACATCGACATCGCCGACCTCGAGCGCATCAGCGGGCCCGATGTCATGGAGCTGGTGAGGATCGGCCGAAATTTTACCACAACGAGGTCGGGGGCACCCTCCGAGCAAAACGACTCGGAGAGCTCGTCCGAGACTACTCCCGAGCCTTCCACATCTCAGTCGGAGAGCTCCGACGGGAACGCCTGACCGACTTCCTGCTCGAATACTACGAAGCGGCCGAGGAGGCGAAAAAGCAGAGGGCCAAGATCCCGAAGCCGAGGATCCCACACATCCGGCCGCATAGGAGGAGGTGACGCCAGTGGCCAAAAATAAAATGCTGCAAGCCGTCGTGAGTCTCGCCGGCACCATTGACCCGTCACTCGGTAAGGCGCTGGACGATGTCACCGGCAAGCTGGAAAACGTCAACTGGAAGGCCGTGGCCGTCGGCGGCGCTGTGGGCGGCATCGCAGTCGCAACGGGCAAGGCGGTCGTGGAGGCTGGGAAGTATCTGGCCGACCTCGGCAACGAGTACAACACGGCCATCAATCAGCTCTCGGCAGCAACCGGGGCGACCGGCGACGAGCTGGACGCGCTCGGTGAAAGCGTCAAGAACATCTACGCCCAAGGGCTCGGCGATGACTTCGCCGACGTGGCCGACGGTCTGGCTGCAACGCAGCAGGCCAGCGACCTGACCGGCGAAGCTCTGGAGAGGGCAACCGCCGCCGGCTTCAACCTGCGGGATGTGTTCGACTACGATGTCAGCGAGAGCGCCCGGGCAGCGTCGGCCCTGATGAAAAACTTCGGCATCGACGCCGAGGAAGCCTACGGCCTGATCGCCGTGGGCGCGCAGAACGGCGCAGACAAAAACGGCGACCTGCTGGACACCCTGAACGAGTACAGCCCGCAGTTTGCGGCTCTCGGCCTCAGCGCCGACCAGTTCATCGGCACCCTCGTGGAGGGCGCTGACGCCGGCCTGTTCTCCATCGACAAGGTCGGCGACGCCGTCAAGGAGTTCAACATCAGGGCGAAGGACGGCAGCGACACGAGCCGGGAAGCCTTCGAGAGCCTCGGCCTTAATGCCGACAAAATGTTCGCAGCCTTCGCCGCAGGTGGAGACACCGCAGAGGCCGCGTTCTTCGACACCGTCGAGGCCCTCAACAGCATGGACGACCCCCTCGCCCGCAACGCGGCCGGCGTGGCCCTGTTCGGCACACAGTTCGAGGATCTGGAGGCCGGCGTGCTGCCGGTGCTGGCGAGTATCGAGACCGCAGCCTACGACGGCGCGGCCGCTCTCCAGCAGATCAACGACGTGAAATACAACGACCTCGGCAGCGCCTTCGAGGCGATCAAGAGGTCGGCCGAGGTCTCGCTGCTGCCGATGGCGTCCATGATCGCCAACACCCTGACGGCTCTGGCGCCGATCCTGCGGGAGACCTTCGAGGCCATCGCCCCCGTCATCACGGAAACGCTCAACGCTTGTATGCCGTTTGTGCAGCAGTTCCTCATGGGGATGGGGCAGGCCCTCCAGACCGTGCTCCCCATGGTCTCGCAACTGGCCGCCGGGCTGCTTCCGCTGCTCTCGCAGCTGATCTCGGCCTTCCTGCCGCCGCTCCTCGAGCTGGCGCAGCAGCTACTCCCGCCGCTGATGCAGATCGTGCAGGCCATCCTCCCGCCCATCGTGAGCATCCTGACCTCGATCCTGCCAATGCTGACGCAGATCATCTCGACGATCCTGCCCGTCCTGACCAGCCTGATCTCGGCCCTGCTGCCTGTCATCACCCCGCTGCTCGAGGTCGCGCTTCAGATCGTCAACAGCGTCATCATGCCCCTCGTACCCCCTCTCATGCAGATCGTCGAGGCGCTGCTGCCGCCCCTGATGTCGCTGCTCAATGCCATCATGCCGATCCTGAGCCCCCTGCTGGGGCTGCTTCAGCCCATCGCGTCGGTGCTCGGCACCATCGCCAGCGTCATCGGCAAGATCGTGAGCTTCGGCGCGGGCGTCATCAACAGCATCGCTGGTCTGTTCGGCGGCGGCGGGGGCGGCGGGGCTTCCGGCTTCGCAACCGGCGGCTTCACGAGCGGCCCATCCATCGCGGGCGAGGATCCGCGCTACCCGACCGAGGCCGTCATCAGCTTCAACCCTGCATATAGGGCGCAAAACCTGTCCTACTGGGCCCGCGCCGGCGAAATGCTCGGCGCTATGGACGAGGGCAGCTATGAGCCCATCAGCTCCGGCTCGGGCACGTCCGTGGTCTACGACCTGAGCGGCCTGTCCTTCAGCCCCACGATCAAGGTCGACGGAAACACCGACGAGGACGCCCTGATCCGAAAGCTGCGGGATCTGGAGCCGGAGTTCATCGACTTCATCCTCGAAGCACTCGCAAGAAGGGAGGGCGGCGCCTATGTCACAGCGGATAGTCGGCTATATTGATTACACCGCGCAGGGCGGCGACACCTTCGACAGCATCGCGCTGGCAGCCTATAACGAGGAACGGATGGCGAGCACCATCATCGACGCCAACCGCGACCTCTGCGACGTGCTGATCTTCGAGGGCGGCGAGGCCGTGCGGATCCCCATCGTCGAGACTGTGGAGACGCCCGACACCCTGCCGCCGTGGAGGAGGTGAGCCTGCCCTGTGAAAATCATCTACGAGGGGACGGACATCTACCCCGAGATCAGCGTCCACCGCTGCTACCACGATATGTACGCAGACAAGCAGAGCGACGAGCTGCTGCTCAAACTCAACGACACCCGGGAGCTGTGGGACAGGTGGAGCCCCAAGAAGGGCGACACCATCGCCGTCGAGGACGGCGCCGCCAAGACGGGCAAGATGTTCGTCGAGAGCGTCGTCCCCGAGTCCGGCCTCATAACCCTGCGGGCCTACTCGGCCCCGCAATCCACCAAGGACAAGAGGAGCAAGTCGTGGGAAAAGGTCAAGTTCCTGCAACTGATCCAAGAGATCGCCGGCCGGCACGGCCTCACGGTCGAGACCTACGGCATCACCGACCAGACCTACGACTACGTCGAGCAGAACAACCTCCCCGACTTCGCTTTTCTTCAGGCACGCTGCACCCTCGAGGGCGCGGCTTTTTTAGTCTATGACGGCAAGCTGGTCGTCTACGACGAGGCATACATGGAGGGCCAGCAGCCCGTCGACACCATCACCATCACGCCGGCCAACGACTTCGAGTACCGGGACGAGGGCGCCTACGCCTACGGCTCGGCCGAGGCCGTCAACGGCGGCCTGACCGGCACCTTCTCGGCGCCGGCCGGGGGCGACAAGGTGCTGCGCAAGATCCTCCCCTTCCGCATGACCGACCAAGCAGAGGCCGACCGCTTCGCCAAGGGCCTGCTCCGGGACGCCAACAAAGAGGCGACCGTCGCAACGCTCTGGACGGGGACGCTGCTGCGCGAGTACGCGGCGGGCTCCGTGGTGACGCTCTCCACCGAGGGCGTCGCCTCGTGGGACGGCACGGCCTTCGTGAGCCGGATCCGGCACGACTACGTCAAGACCCGGAGCAAGCTCTATCTGCGCAAGCCTCTGGAGGGATATTGACCATGCCAAACAGCAACACCCAAATGATCCAAAAGGGCAAGATCTCGAGCATCGAGGGCGAGCCCGACAGAAACGGCGACAAGACCACGGCCCGGGTGCTCCCAAGCACCGCCGACAGCCTCGTCACGAGGCCGCTGACGATCCCGTGGTATCTGCGCGGGGACATGGGAAACCTGAGCCCCGGCGTCGAAGTCGCCTACGCTATGTTCGAGGACGGCACCGGCCTGATCCTCTCCCGCATGGACGGGGAGTGGCCCGGCATCGTCCCCGGCGACATCACCATCAAGAAGGGCGCGCTCACCGTGCAGGACAAGGGCGTCAGCGTACCGTCGGCCGATGTCACGGCCAGCGGCATCAGCCTGACCAGTCACACCCACACCGCACCGCACGGAGAGACAACCGGCCCGCACTAAGGAAGGAGGCCGAGCATCATGTCCGTCATGGCATCGTGGAACGGCAAGACATGGGGCGTCTCCCCCGAGCGGATCGCCTCCCTGAATGGCGTCTCGGCCAGCGTGGAGCTGGACACCGAGAACAGCGACGACAAGGCGGGATCCCCGGCCACCAAGACCAAGGCGCTCAAGCTCCAGAGCATGAGCTTCGACTTCGATCTCGGCGTCGCCGTGGGCTGCGATGTCCGCGGCGAGTACGAGTCGTGGACGGCGCTGGTGGGCCAGTACGCCCCCTTCTACCTCGGCGGCACGCGCTTCGGCCCGGCCAACCTTCAGCTCACTGGTGTGAGCCTCGGCGACACGACGGTCGACAACTTCGGCCGGATCCTCAAGGGCAAGATCACCATCAACCTGACGGAGTTCGCTGAGGAGGCCAGCAGCAAGAAGGCGACCGCCGGCAGCTCCAACGGGGGCAGCTCGTCCCCGGCCGGAGTCTCCACCGGCGTCGGCCCGCGCCTGAGCGCCATCACCGTCGGCGCATCCAGCAGCGACAAAGCTGCAAAGAAACCCAACAACACCCAACTGACCTAAAGCGAGGTGATCCCATGAAAGCAAGCGGCAACGCAGCGCCCGAGACCTGCGTGCAAAACCTCCTAAAGACCATCCGCGGCGAGGTGCCATACGAGCGCATCAAGGGGATCGACCGCACCCTGATCGACAAGCCGAGCGGGACGGCCGCCAACGATCTGGCCGCCGACGTGGAGTTCGTCGTGGAAACCTACGAGCCCCGCGTGCGCCTGAGCTCGTCCGATCTGGTCGCGCTGGTCGCGCAGACCGGCGACTTCGAGCTGCGGGCCAGCATTGACAACAACACACTCTGAAGGAGGTGAACAGCATGAGCGACGAGACCAACACCTACGGCGACGACATCCACCTCACCACCACCGACGCGACGACCATCTACAACACCCTGATCGCTGCGCTCGAGAAGGGCGCCGGCGAGCCTCTGTACCCCGGCGACGAGCGCCGGATCTTCGGCGAGGGGCTCGTGGCCGTGTTCGTCGCCCTCTACAACAGCCTCGACGACACCGGGCGGCAGACCCTTCTCCGCTATGCGCGGGGCGAGGTGCTGGACGCCATCGGCGAGCGGCTGGATGTCCACCGGCTGGAAGGATCCCCGGCAAAGACGACCATGCGCTTCTCCGTGAGCACACCGCAGCCCAACAACATCATCATCCCGAAGTGGACGAAGGTGACGCCGGACAGCGACCACTACTTTGCCACCGACGAGATCGCCGTCCTTCAGGCCGGCGCCTACTCTGTGGAGATCCCGACCTCGGCCGTCAGCAACGGCACCGAGTACAACGGGTACGCCCCGGGCACCATCACCACCCTCGTCGACCTGATCCCCTACATCGAGAGCGTCACCAACATCACGGCAACGGCCGGCGGCGACGACGGCGAGCCCTACACCGAGGAAGGCGACAACCGGCTGCGCGAGCGCATCCGACTGGCGCCGGCGTCCCGGTCTACGGCCGGGCCTGAGCAGGCGTACATCTACTGGGCCATGACGGCCGACAGCTCCATCATCGACGCCCGGGCCGTCAGCGAGACGGAAACCATCACCCGCACCCTCACGGTCTACGACGGCCACGCCTTCATCGGCGGCGGCCGGCTGCTGCCGGACACCCTGATCGTCAAGGAGCACGGGGAGAGCACGGTCGGCGTGGAGGACACTGACTACACTGTGGACTACACCGACGACCTGCTGACCATCGAGCTCAAGGGCGCCCTCGCGGACGCCACGAGCCTCGACATCACCATCACCCGCACCCTCGAGGGCTGCGTCAAGATCGTCCCCCTGCTGGAGGGCGGCGCAGTACCCGACGAGAGCGTCCTTGAGAAGGTGCTGGAGGCGTGCAACGCCTCGGACATCCGGCCCCTCACCGACGTGGTCACGGCCGTGGCGCCCGAGGTCATCACCTACGACATCGAGATCGTCTACTACACCACTCCCGAGACAGAGGCCGAGGTCGTCGCCAATGTGGAAGGCACTGGCGGCGCCATCGACCGCTACAACGAGTGGCAGGTGGGCGCGCTGGGCCGGGACATCAACCCCGACCAGCTCCGCAAGCGGATCCTCTGCCCGTCGTGGGGCGAAAACCTGACCGGCGCCTTCCGCGTGGATGTGACCAAGCCGGTCTACACACCCGTCAACGACACACAGGTCGCCAAGTTCAGCGGGCACCTGACTGTCAGCCATAAGACAGAGAGCGAGGTGGTCTAAATGCGACTCAGCGAAGTCGAGATGATCAAGCTCCTGCCCTCGTGGATGGCGCAGGACGGCGCCGACCGCGGGCTGGCCGCCGGCTGCGACACCCTATCCCGGGACGCCTTCGCCCGTCTGAAGCTGCTGAGCAGGTGGGACAAGATCGACCAGCTCAGCGAGGCCGAGCTGGACGAGATGGCGTGGGAGCTGAACATCCAGTGGTATGACAGCACCGCACCCATCGAGACCAAGCGGGCCGTCATCCGAAACAGCGACCGCGTCTATGCCAAGCTCGGCACCCCCTACGCCGTGGCGCAGATCATCGCCGACTACTTCGGCACCGGCGAGGTCAGGGAGTGGTATCAGTACGGCGGCAAGCCCTATCACTTCAAAGTGCTGAGCGACAACCCGGGACTCGTCAACGAAAACCTCGACCTGTTCCTCTCGCTGCTGCGCACCGTGAAGCGGCGCAGCGCATGGCTCGACGCGATCCTGATCTGCCTGACCGGCGAGATGTTCCTTTATGCCGGGATGGCCGTGCGAGAGCACGGCGAGGAGCGGCACGTCATGGGGACGGACGAGATCCACCTCTACCACGGGGCCGTCGTCCACGACAACAACCGGGAGACCGTCACCATCGGCACCAGCGTCCTCGCTTCAGACTAAGGAAAGGAGAAAGACATGGCCGCATTTATCAACAACGACATCACCGCCGCGGGCCTTCTCGTTCTGGCGAAGGGCGTGGCGGGCCAGCAGATCAACTACACCAAGATCGTCCTCGGCGACGGCTACCTCGAGGAGGGCCAGACGCCCCGCTCCCTCACCGGCGTGGTCAGCCCGAAGGCGACCATCGACATCACCAAATGCGTCGTGAACGGCGACGGCACCGTCACCGTGGGCGGCGTGTTTACCAACGACCAGACCAACGACGGCTTCTACTACCGCGAGCTCGGCCTCTATGCGGACGATCCCGACGAGGACGTGGGCGAGGTGCTGTACTGCTACGGCAACTGCGGCGACCTCGCCGAGTGGATCCCGCCGACCGGCGGCGCCACCATCGTCGAGAAAACCATCGACATCGTCACCGCCATCGGCACGGCCACCAACGTGACCGCCTACATCCCCGCGGACGCCTACGCCACCAAGGAGGACTACGAAAACTACAAGGCCATCGCCCTCGCGGCGCAGGCCACGGCCAATCAGGCCATCCTCCTCGCGCAGCAGGCGGTCGAGATCGCGCAGCAGGCCGCGGCCGCCGTGATCGACCTGAGCAACGTCGTCCAGCAGAACACCAGCAAGATCACGACCCTGTGGGACGCCGTGTTCGGCGACATCACGACCAACCCCTTCCAGATCACCTTCGCCAATCTGGACGGCATCACCCTCACCTCTGGCGTCTGGAACGCTACGCTTCAGCGCCTCGAGTGCTAAGCCATGGACGGCTACGGCTACACGCCGATCCCGCCCGCAGAGGCGTCGTGCGTCATCGCGCACCTGTTTGTCGAGCTGGCGCCGCCCTGCTCATGCTGCAAGCGTGAGGACGGCGTGATCGTCATTCAGGGCACCGCCTACGACGGCACCGGCGCGAGGATCACCATCAAAGGGGAGGAGGTGAGGTACTACGGCAAGCAACGGACACTCGCGGCCATACGAGCGGGCCAATGTAGGCCGCCCGCCCTTCGGCCGTGAAAAGCTCCCGGAGATGCAGGTCATCAGCGACGCCAAGGAGCTCGAGAAGCACACCTACATCAAGACGCGCAACCCGAACATCTTCCCCAAGAAGGAACGGCTCGGGCTGGCGCAACGGATGATGAACGAGGCCAGCGACCTCGTCGCCGACCTGATGGAAGCCAACGACCTGCTCCTGACCGACCCGCAGGAGCGGGAGCTGCGATACCGGGCGCAACGCTCGGCCCTGCGCAACTGCCGGAAGTTGATCCACCACATCGAGCTCGCCCATGAGATCCTCAGCGGGCTCGGCGACGACGCCTTTGCACACTGGTCGCGGATGGCGGCCGGCGTCAAAAATCAGACCGCCAAATGGTACAAATCCGATAAAGAAAGGGCCGCCAAGATGGACGCGCAGGCGCGTCACCAATAGGCAGCCCGTGGGGTACGCCTTGTTTTTTCGTGCCGGGTCGGCCAACAACGCCCGCAACGTCAATTCCGACGGCACGCTGAACAGGAACAACGCCTACAACGGCAACAACGGCCTGCGCCCCGCTTCGATGGATAGCCCGACTTATTAACCGGCCGGAAACGGCCGGCGAACACTGTGCACCATCATCCAAGGAAGGCGTATCCCTCCCGCACCCGGCGCCGTATGACCGGCCCGGCCATGGGTAAACACAGGACTGCCGATGCTCCCGGCGGCGCACGCAAAGCGTGGCCGGAGCTGCCGACGGCAGGGATTTTTTCACATGGAGAACATCGTCAACAGCTTCAACTCGCTATACAAAGCATACCGCAAGACCCGCTGCGGGAAGCGGGACAACCCCACGGCCATGCGCTACCGCATGGAGGCCATCGAGCGCACGGCCGACCTCTCTGACCGCCTCCAGCGGCGCGAGTACACCTTCGGGCCCTATTACCCCTTCAAGGTGTACGAGCCCAAGGAGCGGCTCGTCCTTGCCATAGACTTCGAGGGCAAAGTCGTCCAGCACTCGCTCTGCGACAACGTCCTCGAGCCCGTATTCTCCCGGCGCTTCATCCGGGACAACTATGCCGGGCAGATCGGCAAAGGCACCCACGACGGCCTCGACCGTCTGGCCGGCGCCATGCGCCACTACTTTTTCAGCCGGAAGGCAGCAGACGAGGAGGCCCGCCGGGCTGCTGGCCTGCCATACCGGCCGATGGAGGAGTGGGACTACGCCGAGGGCTGGGTGCTGAAAGGTGACTTTTCCAAGTTCTTTTACACCCTGCTGCACGCCGTCTGCTTCGAGAAGGCCCGCAAGGCTCTGGCCTTCCTGTCCGACGAGGAGCTGATCGACTTCGTCGAGTGGCTGCTCTGGATCGTCATCGACAGCACACCAGACCCCGGGATCCCAATCGGCAACCAGTCGAGTCAACTGCTCGCCCTGCTCTATCTGGACGACTTCGACCACTGGCTGCGGGATGACCTCGGCCTCGTCTATGGCCGTTACATGGACGACTTCTACATCATCAGCAGCGACAAGCTGCTGCTCCGGGAGATCCTCAAAAAGATCGAGGCATACATCAAGCCGCTCGGCCTTCGCCTGAACGGCAAGACGCAGATCTTCCCGCTGAAGAATGGCATCGACTTCCTCGGCTTCCACACCTATCTCACGAGCACCGGCAAGGTGGTCAGAAAGGTGAGGGCCAAGAGCATCGACAACATGAAGCGAAAGATCCGCAAGTTCCGCGGCCTCGTGAACAGGAAGAAGATGACGCTCGAGAGCGTGACCCAATCCTACGCAAGCTGGACGGGCCACATCTCGCACGGCAACACCTACCACCTGCGGCAGAACATGGACGCCTATTTCTTCGCATACTTCCCGGAGCTAAAACCTACCGAAAGGAGACAAGACTCATGCCTCAAACCCTCGGAAGCCTTGCCAACAAGGCAAAAATCAAGTTCGGCAGCCTCTACGGCGCGCCGATCATCTGGATCAAGGCCGACAAAAACCACGCCGGCTACCCTGCCAACAGCGTCACCCTCGTGACCAACCAGATCATCAAGCTGCTGTGCTTCGACGCCGAGGAGCCGGCCAACGGCAACAGCGACCGCAGAAACTACGGCAACAACCGCTACATCTGGTCTAACCTGCGCCAGTGGCTCAACAGCGACGCCGCTGCGGGCCAGTGGTACACCGCGCAGCACTCGGCGGATCAGGCCCCCGACTCGTCCCACGTCTGGAGCGGCTACAACCCCTACAACACCATCGCCGGCTTCCTCAACGGCTTCACGGCCAACGAGCGGGCCGCCCTGCTCGCTACCACCATCACCGTCGGCAAGAGCTCCACGGACGGCGGCGGGACGGAGACCTGCGTGGACAAGGTTTTCCCCCTGTCCTGCACCGAGGTCAACCTCTCGGGCGACCATGTGTGCGGCAGCAAGCTGGCGATCTTCAGCGACAACTCCAGCCGCATCGCTACCGTCTCGGCCTCGGCCGCTGCCAACTCCAACTACGATGTCGACGCCAATCAGGCGTGGTACTACTGGCTGCGGGACGCCTATGCCGGGTCGGCCTACCGCGCCCGCATCGTCTTTTCCGACGGCTCGCTGTACGGGAGCGACGCCTACGACGGCGGCCGCGGCCTGCGCCCCGCTTGTAATCTGTCCTCTGATCTCCTGGTCTCCGACACCACCGACTCGGACGGCTGCTACACAATCGTCTACAACCAGCCGCCCACGGCGCCCGGCACCATCACCGTCCCGAGCGAGGTCATCGGCGGCGAAAACCTGAGCATCTCGTGGGGGCAGTCGACTGATCCCGACGGCAACCTCGCCGGCTACAAGCTGGAGCGCAAGGTGGACGACGGCACATGGGCGCAGATTTACAGCGGCAGCTCCCGGAGCTACACCGACTCCATCACCTACGGATGGACGAGCGTGCAGTACCGCGTCAAGGCATACGACTCGGCCGGGGCCGAGAGCGCCTACACCACCAGCGCCGTGCGCACCGTCACCAACAACCGGCCGCCCGTCATCAGCGGCAGCGACACCGACCTCGGCAGCTTCACGACTACGCCGCCCTCCTACGAGTACACCGTCACCGACGCCGACGGCCATCAGGTCACGGTCGTGGAGAAACTGGACGCCACCACGCTGCGCACCTACACCGCCACCCTCGGCGACACCAACGAGCTCGAGATCTCGGCCGACCAGTGGCTCAAGCTGCTGAACGGCGACCACACCCTGACCATCACCGCCACCGACGCCAAGAACGAGAGCGCCGTGCGCACCCTGTCCTTCGACAAGGCCATGCACTCGGTCGAGTTCGAGCAGACTGTGGCGATGGCGGCCGACGATATGCCGACCAAGGCCCTCGTCAACATTCAGGGCAGCTTCCCGACCGGCAGCACCCTTCAGGTCTGGATCTGCAACAACGGCAACGACGCCGAGCCCACATGGGAGGACATCACCACCAAGGCCCTGACCAGTCAGAAGCACTTCTTCACCAACCAGACCAAGACCGCCGAAAACTGGGGCGTGAAGATCAAGGTCAAGCTCCTGCGCGGCTCGGCCGAGGGCGACTGCTACATCCAGTCGGTCGGCGGCAACTTCGCATAAACCAACACCCAAAAACCAGAAAGGAGGAGCAGCATGGTCTACTTCATGGAACACAGCATCAAGGCCATCCACGAGAAGGAGCAGGCCGCCGCCGGCGGCACATCTCCCGAGGACAAGCAGCGGATCACCGACCTCGAGGACGAGCTCGACGACCTGTCCGGCGCCATTGAAAGGGGGCTGACCACATGAGCACCAAGTACAGCGGCCTCGAGGCCGCCCTGCGCAGCGCCCGCATGACCTTCGTGAGCGAGGCCGAGGCCGGCGACCGTACCGGCACCGAGATCGTCGCCTGCGAGGATCTGCTGCCAGCGTGGACGAAGGCCGGCCCCAAGGGGGACGGCAGCCACGAGGTCGGCGAAGCCTGCACCCATGACGGGCAGAGCTGGCGCTGCTGCCAAGCCCACAACACCAACAACAACCCGGACATCGAGCCGGGCCAGAGCCCTGCACAGTGGGTGCCCTACCACACCACTGACCCAAAGAAGGCAAAGCCCTTCATCCAGCCGACCATGGCCGAGGACAGCTACCAGAAGGGCGAGGTCTGTCTCTGGACTGATGGTAAGGTCTACCGCTCCATCATGGAGACAGCCAACGCATACAGCCCGGCAGACTACCCGGACGGCTGGGAAGTCGTCGAGGTCGAGGATGGAGGTGCAGCATGATCCAGCTTGACATCGGGCAGCTCGTGGCCCTCATGGGGATCCCGTCGGCCATCACGGGCCTGTGCTTCTGGATGATCCAGAGGCAGCTCTCCAAGAGGGACGCAGAGCTCGACCGGCGCGACGCCGCCCGGGAGAGAAATGAGGTGCTTCTCGTGCGCAGCGTGGGGGCCGCCATCGCGCTCGGCGAGGCTACGGCCACCGCCCTGAAGAACGGCCACGCCAACGGAGAGACCGAGGCGGCCCTCGAGTACGCCAAGCGCATCAAACACGAGCAGAAGGACTTCCTCACTGAACAGGGCATCCACGCGATCTACTGAGGGAGGTGACACCCATGGGAAGATACCGGCGCAAGCGGGAAGCCAAGGCCCGACGCAGGCCGTGGGAGTTCTCGAAGAAGCTGGCGGCGTGGGCCGTCCTCGTCGCAACTGCCGCAGCCGTGGCGTCCTATGTGCTGGCCTTCCGCGATCAGCAGACCGCCAGCGATGTCACGACCACCATCTTCACGGCCTGCATCGGCTACCTCGTGAGCTATGCGGCCAAGTCGGCCACCGAGAAGATCAGCCGCAACCGGCACGGCCTCGACGCTGATGGCAACCCCATCAGCGGGGCCGGCGTCGGAGAGTACACCACCACAACCACATCAGACAAGGAGGCAAAAGGATGAACATGATCGACATCACCCCCATCGTCAACGCCGTCATCGCGCTGCTCGCCGCAGGCGTCAGCGTGTTCCTGATCCCGTGGATCAAGAGCAAGACCACCGACGCGCAGCGCAAGGAGCTGCTCGAGTGGGTCAAGATCGGCGTCGCCGCAGCCGAGCAGCTCTATGAGGGGCAGGGCCGCGGCGAGGAAAAGAAGAAGTACGTCCTCGAGTTCCTCGCGTCCATGGGCTTCACCGTGGACGAGGAGGCCGTCAACGCGGCCATCGAGGCGGCAGTCAACCAGCTCAACGGCGGCAACCTGCCGCTCGAATAACCAGCAAAGGGCGGGCCAACACGGCCCGCCCTTCATTTTGCAAAGGAGGCACAAAGACATGAGTGAGAACAAAAAGCCCGCGCTGAATATGCGCTACTACAACGGAGAGATCGACGACGACCTTCCCTACACCGGCGTGCTCAACTACGACGAGGAGACCGGCCTGATCTACGACGAGGACGGCGATGTCGTGGATGAAAAGACCATTGACGCCATGCTCGACGGTGACGGAAAGGGGGATGACGAGGATGAGTAACAGCACTCTGATCTCCTACACCAAGCTCAGCCACAACCACTCGGGCAAGCGCACCAAGAAGATCGACACCGTCACGATCCATTGTATGGCCGGCCAGCTCTCCGTCGAAAGCTGCGGCGCTCTGTTTGCTAAGAGCAGCCGGCAGGCGTCCAGCAACTACGGCATCGGCCCCGACGGCCGCATCGCGCTCTATGTAGACGAGGGGAACCGCTCGTGGTGCACTTCGTCCAACGCCAACGACCAGCGCGCTGTCACCATCGAGGTCGCCAGCAATGCCACACACCCTTATGCGGTGAATAGCAAGGCATACGACGCGCTGCTGGATCTCGTGACCGACATCTGCAAGCGCAACGGCATCAAGAAGCTCGTTTGGTCTACCAGCAAAAACAACCGCGTCGGCCACCTGAATGGCTGCAACATGACAGTGCACCGGGACTATGCGGCGAAAGCCTGCCCGGGCGACTACCTCTACAACCTGCAAGACGAGATCGCGGCCGAAGTCAACCGTCGGCTCGGCTCCAGCAGCAGCACACCCTCCACCGGGGGAACCACCGGCAGCACCACCGACATCAAGGTCGGCGACGTGGTGGAGTTCACCGGATCCAAGCACTACGTCAGCGCCACGGCCACGAGCGCGTCGAGCTGCAAGCCCGGCAAGGCTAAGGTCACGGCCATCGCCAAGGGCAAGGCGCACCCCTACCACCTGATCGCCGTATCCGGCGGCGGCTCCACCGTGTACGGGTGGACGGACGCGGCAGACATCAAGACCAGCAGCAGCTCTACGGCCACCTCGTACCTCGTGAAGGTGACGACCGACGTGCTGAACATCCGCAAGGGCCCCGGCACCAACTACGGCACCAACGGGGACATCCGCGACAAGGGCGTCTACACCATCGTCGCCGAGAGCGACGGGCCCGGGGCCTCCAAGTGGGGCAAGCTCAAGAGCGGGGCCGGCTGGATCTCGCTGGACTACGCCAAGAAGGTCTAATTGTGCAACTTGCCACCGGCGCGGCGCGGATCGGCGCCGGCCAGAAGCTCTGAAACCGTCAGAACGCACAAAAAGAGCCCGCTCGGGAGTGATCCCGGGCGGGCTTTTTCTGTTTATGCACTCATTCCTCTGTGGCGTCGTCCTCTGCTGGATCCTCGCCGCCATCGCTCTGCGCCGCCTCAGCAGCGGCCAGCTCGGCCTCGGTCGGGTGGAAGCGGACAACATAGCCGTTGACATCATAGAAGCCGCCGAGGGCGACCGTGAAGATGTCCACGATCCAACCGATCCCGAAGAAGCCAGCCGTCAGCGTCCAGATGACCCCGGTGCCAATCTTCCCCACATAGTAGCGGTGCACACCGAGCACCCCGAGGAAAATGCACAACGGCAGGACGACCGCTTTGCTTTTCGGTGAGGTGGGGCGCTGTGCTGCCGGCACGCTGGCCGGCCGGCCGCCACTGGTCGTGTACGACAGGCCCGTGCCGGGCACTCCGACGGTCGTGTGGCTTTTCCCGGTCGTGCTGACTGTGTGCTTCAGGCCCTTCGGGCCGAAGGTGACGCTCGCGCTCTTTTTATTCAAGTTCACACGGACGCCGGGGGCGATCTTAATGCTGCGCCGGAAACGTAAACCCATTGAAAAAACCTCCTTTTCGTCTGTCCTATTGCGTTTTTTAGTGTTTAGTCATCTTTGGGATAATATTATCACGGGCGGCGTGTTATTGTCAACTTGCACTACCCATCTTTGGCATAAGTGGCAGAAAAGGAGGCGGCGCGTATTTGAAAATATACAGGCCAGAAGGCCGGTGCAATATCTCAGGCGAGCGCGTCCGCGCAGCCAGAGAGCGGGCCGGCATCTCGCAGGAGCGCCTCGCGTACAAGATCCAGATCACGGGGCTCGACATCACGCAGAAGGCCATCAGCAGGATCGAGACTGGCGACCGCATTGTCGCCGACTACGAGCTCGAGTACCTCGCCGACGCTCTCGGCGTGACCATCTACTACCTGCTCGGAAAAGAATGAAAGCAGCGCAGCCAGAGCGGCCGCGCTGCTTTTCTCTTGTCTCCCCTCTTGACTTTATACAACAAATGTTGTATAGTAAAGACACACGAAACAAAAGGGGAGGCGCTCACATGGAAACGATCACCACCGGGAAACGCCTGAAGGCGCTGCGAGAGGATCGCGGCCTGTCTCAGTCGCAGCTCGCCAAGAAGGCCGACATCAACAGCCGAGTGCTCCAGACCTACGAGCAAGACGACCGAGACATCGCGGGGGCGAAGCTGAAAACGCTCCTCAAGGTCTGCGTCGCTCTGGAGTGCCGGCTCGAGGACATCGTCACAGACGACGAGACGCTGGCGCTGATCGCGGCATACAACAGGCGATGACAACGAAGGGCGGCCAGCCGGCCGCCCTTTTTTCTATTTCACGGAGGGATCACCATGGGGAAACACTTCAGCCACCTGACACCAACGCAGCGCACGCAGATCGACGCCTTCAGGCGCGCCGGCATGAAGGTCGTGGACATCGCCAAGGAGATCGGCGTCCACTACACAACCGTTTACCGGGAGCTCAAGCGGTGCACCTACGAGCACCTCAACAGCGACTACACCACCGAGATCCGCTACAACCCCGACGGGGCGCAGGCTCGATATGAGGCCAACCTGCGGGCCAAGGGCCCGGAGCTGAAGATCGGCAACGACTACGAGCTGGCCGACTACCTGATCGGCAAGATCCGGGACGAGAAGTACAGCCCCGAGGCGGCCATCGGCGAGGCCGAGGTCTGCGGCTGGCCCTTCCGGGTGCATATCTGCGCGAGCACGGCCTACAACTACATCCGGGCCGAGATCTTCGGCGACGATCTCACCGTGGAAATGCTGCCGCAGCATGGCAAGCGCCGCCGGAAGCCCGAGCGGCCCGAGGGCAGCATCCCCCGCAAGCCGGCCGGCAAGAGCATAGAAAAGCGGCCGGAGATCGTCGACACGCGCACGACCTTCGGCCACTGGGAGATGGACAGCCTCGAGAGCGGCAAGGGCTTCAAGCGGACGTGGCTCATGCTGACCGAGCGCAAGACCCGCCGGGAGATCATCGTCCCCATGAAGGACAAGACCAGCGAGAGCGTCGTCCGGGCCCTGAACGGCATCGAGCGGAAACTGGGCGCCCTGTTCCCCCGGATCTTCGTGACCATCACCTGCGACAACGGCACCGAGTTCGCAGACGCCGATGGCATCGAAAGCAAGCGCCGCGGGAAGGGCAAGCGCACGACCGTCTACTACTGCCACCCGTACACCCCGAGCGAGCGCGGCACCAATGAAAACCAAAACGGACTGATCCGGCGACTCGTCCCGAAGGGGACAGACCTCGCCACCCTCTCGCCCCAAGAGGTAAAGGCCGCCGAGGCATGGCTCAACAGCTACCCCCGCAAAATGTTCGGTTTTCTGTGCTCCGAGCAGCTTTTCAGGGAGGAGCTGGCCCTCATTCTGGCCCGCTGAAAAATTTTTTAGACTTTTTTAGCATTTACCCTTGACAAACGGCGTGAACGGTTGAAATCTCCTCGAAATCCCCTCTTTTCGACCGAAAAAATCCCCCCGTCATGGACGAGGGGATAAGATCTTACTTTGCGTAGTCGATGGCGCGGGTCTCGCGGACCATGTTGACCTTGATCTGGCCGGGGTAATCCAGCTCGTTCTCGATCTTCTTGGCGATGTCGCGCGCGAGCAGAACCATTGCATCGTCGGATACCTTGTCCGGGTTGACGATGATGCGGATCTCGCGGCCTGCCTGGATCGCATACGAGCTCGAAACGCCCGGCGTTTCGTTTGCGATGCTTTCCAGCTTTTCCAGACGCTTGATGTAGTTCTCGACGTTCTCGCGGCGTGCGCCCGGACGGGCGGCGGAGATCGCGTCGGCCGCCTGAACCAGGCAGGCAACAACGGTCTTTGCCTCGACGTCGCCGTGATGCGCCTCGATGGCGTGAACGATCGCCGGGGATTCCTTGTACTTCTTGGCAAGGTCTACGCCGATCTGGACATGGCTGCCCTCGACCTCGTGGTCGATCGCCTTGCCGATGTCATGCAGCAGGCCTGCGCGGCGCGCCTGAACCGGGTCGAGACCCAGCTCGCTCGCCATCATGCCGGCGATGTGCGCGACCTCGATGGAGTGCTGAAGGACATTCTGGCCGTAGCTCGTGCGGTAGCGCAGGCGGCCGAGGATCTTGATCAGCTCGGGGTGGATGCCGTGGATGCCGGTCTCGAAGGTAGCGCGTTCGCCCTCGCTCTTGATGATCTGCTCGACCTCGCGGCGGGACTTTTCGACCATTTCCTCGATGCGTGCCGGATGGATACGTCCGTCCACGATCAGCTTTTCGAGCGCCAGACGCGCGATCTCGCGGCGTACCGGGTCGAACGAGGACAGGGTGATCGCCTCAGGCGTGTCGTCGATGATGAGGTCTACGCCGGTCAGCGTCTCGAGCGTGCGGATATTGCGGCCCTCGCGGCCGATGATGCGGCCCTTCATCTCATCATTGGGCAGCGGAACGACCGAGACGGTCGCCTCGGAAACGTGGTCTGCCGCGCAGCGCTGGATGGCAGTGGAGATGATCTCGCGGGCGGTCTGCTCGCTCTCATCCTTGAGCCGCTGGTTGATCTCGCGGACCTTGACGGCAGCGTCATGCTGCGCCTCGGCCTCGATCGAGTTGACGAGCATTTCGCGTGCTTCGTCGCGCGTCATGCTCGCGATCTGTTCGAGCTTTTCTACCTGCTCGTCCTTGATGCGCTGGAGCTCGTTCTCCTTTTTCTGTACGGATTCCAGATGACGGCTCAGCTCTTCGTTCTTGCGGTCGAGGGTGTCGCTCTTCTTGTCGAGCGCTTCCTCGCGCTGAATGAGACGGCGCTCGAGCTGCTGCGTCTCGTTGCGGCGCTCCTTCAGCTCGCGGTCTGCCTCGACGCGCTGACGATGGATCTCGTCCTTCGCCTCGAGCACGGACTCGCGCTTTTTGGTCTCACCGGCCTTGATCGCCTCGTTGATGATGCGGGTCGCCTCGGTTTCAGCATCGCCGATCGCTTTTTCGGCAACGCTCTTGCGATAAAGAAAACCAATGACAACGCCCACAGCGAGACATACGATACCGGTGATGATCGGTATGATGATTTCGGTCATGTTAAGGTGTGTCCTCCTGTTGATAAGATAGGACAGCTCCTGCCTGTCGCAGCGACGTTTTTGATAAATTTATATAAAATACGCTCTCTCCCACACGGTATCGGCTGTACCGGGGGAACGGGAAGCGCAAGCTTATATTGTTCAGCAAAAATGCCGACCACAGCGGACCGGTGCTGTCGAGAAAATGCGTGTGGTGTCTCCGGACACCGAAACGAGCGTGCACCGCAGTATCAACCTATGCGGACACGCTGCAATAATGCCCCCTGAAAAAAGCTGCACGCTGGCACTGTGCAGCCCGTAGGCGCCGCACCGGACGCCTCCGGCGCAGTGCCATATCATATGAGTATTATTATACATCTAATTGTAAAGCCTGTTCGTCAAACTGTCAAGAAAAACACGGTCTTCCCCCTGCGGATTTTGTCGTTTTTTGAAAACACGGCTCTTCCTGCCTTGAGAATAGCTGTGAAGTCTGCTATAATAATGGCTCAAAGAGCAGTAAAAGTCATCGGCTCCTGCTCCTGCAGAAAGAAAAACTGGTTTTCGGGGGTGCTCCTGTGGCAAAGACGATCAATGACGTATATCTTCAGCTGTTTCATCGGCTGCGCGACGGCGGCGACCCGCAGCCCTCGATGACCGCGCGCGAGCTGACGGCCGTGGCGTGTCATGCCGACCGCGCCCATACCGCCGCCTGGGCGCATTCCTATCTGGACAACGCGACGGTGGACTACGCGAACATCCTGTGCGACCGTGTGCTCGGCGGCGAGCCGCTCGCCTACATCCTCGGCGAATGGGACTTTTACGGACTGACCTTCCGCGTGGACAAGTCCGTGCTCATCCCGCGCGCGGACACGGAAAAGCTGTGCGAGCTGACCATCCAGCAGGCGAAGCCGCGCATTTCCCCGCGTATCCTCGACCTGTGCTGCGGCTCCGGCTGCATCGGCATCGCGGCGGCGCACGAGGTCGAGGACGCGCGCGTGCTCGCGGTCGACCTGTCGGACGGCGCGCTGCGCCTGACGCGCGAGAACGCACACCGGCTCGGCGTGAGCGGCCGTCTGCTCGCCATGAAGGCGGACGCGACCATGCCGCCCCCGGGCGGCGTCGGCCCGTTCGACATCATCGTTTCCAATCCGCCCTACATCACGCGCAGCGAAATGGCGCAGCTCGACCACAGCGTCGCGGATTTCGAGCCGCACGAGGCGCTGTACGGCGGCGTGGACGGTCTGGACTTCTACCGCGCCATCTGCGAAAACTGGGGCGATACCCTCGCCCACGGCGGCATTCTTCTGTTCGAATGCGGCTGGAAGCAGGCCGATGCGGTCGCTGAGATCCTGCAAAAGTACGGTTTCTCCGACGTCTGCATCGAAAAAGATGACGCCGGCGTGCCGCGTATCGTCATCGGCCGCTCACCGCGCGAGGACGACGATCTGACAAAATAACCTCTTAACACTCCCTCACCAGAGGGAGTATGAGACTGTCGAAAAACTTCGTTTTTCCGACAATCTGTGTTTTGACTTCGCAAAA
>ERZ1108170.207-NODE-207-length-49955-cov-39.789719_pt1 | contig 49955 bp, 32 predicted proteins | sample MGYA00403705_ERZ1108170 | MGnify/ENA primary metagenome ERZ1108170 (study PRJEB35170, sample SAMEA104062422) | human gut metagenome | biome: human gut; feature: human-associated habitat; material: faeces | place: Denmark | collected 2012-06-15 ...
TGCCTTCGGCACTTCCCCCGAAGGGGGAAGCAAGACGTTACGTAGTTAACGATTTCCTTAACTTAATAGCATTACTCGGCTGCGCTCGGGATGACGGTGCGGGGAAGTAGCCTCAGCGTTTCCCTAATCCCTAGCCACTAGTCCCCAGTCACTATTTTCCCCCTATTTTATCAAATGCCCCGACAGTGGTTTGAATGGATTATAAAAATATTCTAATTATTCACTCTTTATATTATGGTATAATGAATTAGTTAATGAGAGTGTGTATTGCGGTCACAAGGAAGGGCGGCTCTCGCGGCCTTCCTTTCCTCAGCATTTCCCTATCAAGGAGGAAAACGGATTGGAAACGAAACGTGATTTTATCTGGAAGATGGGCGGCCAGCAGGGACAGGGTGTCGAGTCCTGCGGTGAGATCCTCGGCAAGGTCCTGGCGCAGGAAGGATACTCTCTGTTCAGCCAGCGTCTCTTTGCTTCCCGTATCAAGGGCGGCCACACCACCATTGCGCTGCGTATTGCGACGAAAGAAATCGCGACCATTGGCGAGCATGTAGACTGTCTGGTCGCACTCGATCAGGAAACGATCGATATCCATGGCAAGGAAGTGCCGGAAGGCGGCGTCATCATCGCCGATGATGCGTTCCACCCGAAATTTGAAGCACATACCGGCCGTATGTTCCTTGCTCTCCCGATCACGGAGCTGGCGAAGAAATACGGCAGCATGCAGATGAAGAATATCGCAGCGCTCGGCATGAGTGCCGGCGTGCTGGGATTCCCGGAAGAACCATTCTATGGCTTCATCGCCGACCGCTTTGCCAAGAAGGGCGATGAAATCATTTCTAAAAACAAGGCGATCTTCAAGGATGGCTATGATACCGCCATCGCTGCGATGCACGGCGTAGAGCTTGGAAAGCTCGCGACCCCGCCGAAGAAGGACCAGCTCTACCTGCTCGGCAATGAAGCAGCAGCGCTTGGCGCGATTTCCGCAGGGGCCCGCTTCATGGCATCCTACCCGATCACGCCGGCGACGGAGATCATGGAATACATGATCAAAGTCATCCATAAGATCCATGGCACTGTCGTACAGACCGAAGATGAGCTCTCTTCTTGCATGATGGCGATGGGCGGCGGCTATGCAGGCGTTCGCGCCTTCACTGCGACCTCCGGCCCAGGGCTCTCCCTGATGGCAGAGTCGATCTCCATGGCAGCGACCGCAGAGATCCCGGTCGTCATCATCGATGTCATGCGTGCCGGCCCGTCCACGGGCATGGCGACCAAGGTAGAGCAGAGCGACATCCGCTACGCGATCGGCTCCGGCCATGGTGATGCGGAAAAGATCGTCCTTGCGGCCGCTTCTATCGAAGACTGCTACTACATCACCCAGGAAGCCTTCAATCTTGCTGAAAAGTTCCAGACTCCGGTCATCGTCCTTTCTGACCTGCAGTTCGGCATGTGCAAGCAGTCCGTCCCGGCCTTTGACCTTCACCGCGTCGGGATCGAGCGCGGCAAGCTCATCCGCGAAGGCCTGCCGGAACTTGATACAAAGAAGAAAGAATACTTCCATCGTTTCGAAGATGTGGAAGACGGCATCTCCCCGAGAACCATCCCGGGCGTGAAGAACGGCATGTTCCTTTCCACGGGCCTCGAACACAATGTCTTCGGCAAACCGGCAGAAGGCGTGGGCGACCGTGTGATGGAGATGGAAAAGCGCCATCGCAAATTTGCCGGAGTACCGGAAGCGATCACCCCATTCTACGTCAACCATGAAGATACAGAATGCGACCTGCTCCTCGTAGGCATCACCTCCACCGGCGGTGCGATCGATGAAGCCTGCGAAGCACTCGAAGCAGAAGGCAAGAAGGTAAACCACCTGCACCTGCGTCTGCTCTCGCCATTCCCGGCTGAAGCCCTTCGCCCCTACATCGAAGGTGCGAAGAAAGTCCTCATCGTAGAAGAAGACCTGACAGAGCAGCTCCGTGAGCTCTTTGCGATCCATTTCTCCTGCCATGACAAGCTGCTGTCCTGCCTGCAGTATGACGGCACCCCGTTCACGGCATCCACCATTCTCAAAAAAGCTAAGGAGGTCTTCTAAGATGGCATCACCGCGCGACTATAAAAATACCATTATTCCGAACTGGTGCCCCGGCTGCGGCGACTACGGCATTCAGAATGCCATCAGCGCTGTCTGTGCAAAAAAAGGCTGGGCGAATGAAGACATCACCCTGATCTCCGGCATCGGCTGCTCGTCCCGTATCGGCGGCTACCAGTACTGCTACGGCGCTCATACCACCCACGGCAGAGCCCTTCCCTTCGCACAGGGCATCAAGTGCGCAAACAAGGACACCCATATGATCGTCTGCTCCGGCGACGGCGACTCCTACGCCATCGGTCTTGGCCATGCCATGCATGCGATGAAGAGAAATATGGACATCACCTACCTCGTCTTTGATAATCAGGTCTACGGCCTCACCAAAGGACAGACCTCTCCGGCCTCCTCCCAGGGCTTCGTCACCAAGACCACCCCGGACGGCAACCCGATGACCCCGCTCGATGCGCCCTCCATGGCCATCGCAGCCGGTGCCACCTTCGTTGCGCAGGCCTATGCCATCGATGGCAAGAACCTCGTCGACATCATTGAAAAAGCCGTCGATCACAAAGGATTCTCTTACGTCAATATCTTCACCCCGTGCGTCACCTTCAACCATTTCAATACCGTCGAATGGTACAACACCCACCTGAAGAAGATCTCCGACGTCCGTGAATCCTATGATCCGACCAGCAAAGCCCAGGCCTTCCACCTCCTCGCAGAGACCGACAGCCTCGTCACCGGCGTCATCTACGAAGAGACCGGCGCCCTTCCTTTCGGCGACATCGTACCGTCCAAAGACATCGCGCTCGTCGACTATGTAGAAAAGCCGAGCCAGGAAGTCTTCGACGACCTCTGCAAGGAATTTAGATAGCAGATCTCCTCCTTCCGGAGAAAAGTGCACTTGTCAACAAAAATTGGACACGAAACTAAAAAAATTAGGCATAAAAATTGAATACTTGTACAAGATACAGTGAATCTTCCAACATCGTCTCGGGAACCGCCAGACACTTTATGCCAACTACAACTTGAATAAGTTCAGCATTTAGAAATATGGCGTTCTCGGTACTGCTTCGGCGTCAAGTAGCCCAATGTATAGGCTGGCCTATATTCGTTAAAGAAATGGATGTAATCATCCACCTCTTCCGCGATGGACTTCTCTCCGGTCACGTGCAAGTCCATGAACATCTCGGCCTTAATCCATCCATTAACAGATTCCATTGCAGCGTTATCTGTCGGCGTTCCGGCACGTGACATCGACCGGGTAATGCCGTACATGGGCAGCAGGTCGTTGTAGGCCTTAGATGCGTAGACAGATCCCTGGTCCGTGTGCAGGATCATTTGGTGTTCTGGATGTTGCTCCTTCCATGCAATCAGATCTCTCAGCCCACTGATATAGGTCATGCGGTCGCCACGCTTTGCCGAAAGGGAATAGATGACAATCTCATTGTTCCAGAGATCCATGTAAAGAGTCAGTTCGTAGTAGGTGCCCTTCACATAAAACGCTGTCATATCGCTCACGATGCACTGCATCGGCCCGTCAATCTGCATCTCTGACAGGAGCAGATTTGGGAATATCCGTGCCGGATCTCCAGCCTTCTTGTAGCGGTAATGCTTGGACTTGCTCTTGATTCCCGCAATCTTGCAACACTTATGAGCATAGGGGTCAGACAGGACAATGTTTTTGTCTAGGCGTATCTTGGCATTCAGCCAGCGGTAACCATGCGACGGATACTTCGAGTGGTATTCTTGAAACAGCCTGACATTGCTTGCAAGGTTCTTCTCTCTTTCCGAAGGATGGGAGAGATGCTTCTTCCATGCGTAGAAACTGCTCCGCTGGATGCCCATTGCTTTACATAGGATCTTTACTGGGATTTCTCCTGACAGCTCCATAATCACTTGGTAGTCTTGCTGGCGTATAGAATTACCGTACCATCTCCCTTCACCTCGTATCCTTTTTTTAACCTTGCTTCTGTGATCCTGGCCTTGATCAGCTCCTGGATCAATTCCTCCTTTGTCATAGATTTCAGTTCATCCAGCTCTACCGGCTCTTTCTTGAAAGAGAGTGCGCCGATGGATCTCTGACCGTGTTTGGGCGGCAGCCGATTGACATCCCGATACATTCTCATGTAATTCCGTGCGGTCTGCTCACTAATGCCATATTCTTCCGCGGCTTCATACCGACTTATTTCGCTGTAGTAAATTCGTCGACCGATGTCCAATCTTTGTTCTTTCGTGTACTTCATGGCAAACCTCCTGTCCAGTAAGGGGGACACTCTGTCCAGCGCTTATTTTGCACTGCCTATGCAGTGTACACTGTATGTCTAAAGATTACCCCCTCTGTGTCCAATTTTAGTTTACCACTTCAAAAAGCGGGAGAAGCGGTGAGAAATCTACCCCCTTCCCCTGGAAGGGGGATGCCCGAAGGGCGGGGGTTGGCTGAAGTCGAAAAAGAGCGAAGCCAACCTCCGGCGTTACGCGCCACCTCCTTCCAGAGGAAGGAGGGAGAAGTGGTGAAAGCTATCTACCCCCTTCCCATGGAAGGGGGATGCCCGAAGGGCAGGGGGTTGGCCGAAGGAAAGAGAGCGAAGCCAACCTCCGGCGCTACGCGCCACCTCCTTCCAAAGGAAGGAGGGAGAAGCGGTGAAAACTATCTACTCCCTTCCCGTGGAAGGGGGATGCCCGAAGGGCAGGGGGGTGGCCGAAGTCGAAAGAGAGTGAAGCCAACCTCCCTCGCTGCGCCACCTCCTTCCAGAGGAAGGAGGGAGAAGTGGTAAAAAAACATTTCCTCCCTTCCGTGGAAGGGGGGATGCCCGAAGGGCAGGGGGTTGGCCGAAGACGAAAGAGAGCAGGGCTTTCTGGCATTGTCATTCTTTATCTGATGCGGTGTTTTATTCCTATGCGCCGCACCATGCCCATTGCATCTTCAGCGCCTGCTCACTGATCCCTGTTTTCCAAAGGAGCCTACTATGAATAACATGCTTTATCTCACGATCTTCCTTGGCGTCATGACGGCAATGGCGCCGTTGTCGACGGATATGTACCTGCCTTCGCTGCCGGAGATCGCTTCTGATTTTCATATTTCCACTTCGATGACGCAGTCGACGCTCACGATGACGATGGTGGGGATGGCGGTCGGGCAGGTCCTGGGCGGGCCTGTCTCGGATCGGCTGGGGCGCAAGGTACCGCTCCTCATCGGCATGATGGGCTTCACGATGGCATCTTTGGGCTGTGCGTGGACGGAGGAGATCCATCTCTTCCTGGCTTTCCGCTTTTTGCAGGGGCTCTCCGGCGCTTTCGGCATCGTGATCGCCCGTGCGGTGGCGCGTGATGTGGTGGAAGGGCCTGCGCTGATGCAGTTCATGGCGCTCCTCATGATGGTGAATGGCCTCGCTCCGATCGCGGCGCCTGTCGCAGGGGCGCAGGTTCTGCGTTTCACGGACTGGCACGGGATCTTTATTTTCCTTGTCGGGATCGGGCTGGCGCAGCTGGGCTTGACGATGCATTTCAAGGAAACGCTGAAGAAGGGGGAGCGTGTGCGAAGCTTCACGGAGGGCTTTGCCGCCTTTGCCGTGCTGGTGAGAAATCGCTATTTCTTCGGCCAGTGTCTTCTGCAGTGTTTCTACTTCGGTGCGTTCTTTTCCTACATCGCGGGATCGGTCTTTCTTTTTCAGAATATCTATGGCGTCTCGCCGCAGACGTACAGCTATATCTTCGGCGGCATCGGTCTCGGTCTCATGCTGATGGGCGTGCTTCCGGCGAAGATGGCAGGGGTGGTCGAGGAGATCACCTTTCTCAAGGTATCGCTCGTGGTGCCTTTCGTGATGTCGCTCTTTTTCCTTGCGGGCATTGTACTGGGTGCGCCGATCGGCTACACATTCCTTGTGCTTTTCTTGACCGTCATCCCGCTCTCGCTCATGGGGGCGTCGTCGACCTCGCTCTCGCTGTCCCGCTGCGGAAAGAATGCGGGGAGCGCGTCGGCGCTTTTGGGCTTTTTCAATATGATCCTGGGCGGCGCGCTGATGCCGCTCACGGGGATCGCTGGCGACCACTCCGCACTCCCGATGGGGATCATCATGGTTCTCTGCTATGCTCTCTCGCTCGTCGTTTTCCGTCTGATGATCTGGCCGGAGCATAAGAAGTGAGAAGTGGTGGTGCGGCGCGTCCTATTTGGATGCGCCGCTTTTTTGATGGGAGTGACTGGGGACTAGTGGCTGGTGGCTGGTGACTGGGATTCTCTGGCATCGTCATCCCGAGCGCAGCCGAGGGATCTTTACTGCACTGCGAGAATCAGCGTGTATGCACCGAGGGAAAACGATGTCCTAGTGCTGCCTCACATCAGGTGATGAGCGTTCTGCAATAAAGATCGAGGGCTACGCTCGAAATGACGACGGCGCGAAGCGCTATCAAAATGCCGCGGCGCTTCATCATTTTTGCGCCGCACCACCATTTCTCATTTCTAATTTCTCATTCAAGCGAAGCTTTCACACGTAATTAAAGGGGCAGCACGCCCACGGGGCTAACCCTGAAGTTTGAAAGCAGGGATGAGTGGCTAGGGATGAGTGACTAGTGACTGGTGACTTGAATACCGCCTTCGGGCATCGCCATTATTTACACTCCGCGGCGCTTCTGATTTTTATGCGCCGCACCACCACTCCTCACTCCTCACTCCTCACTCCTCACTTCTAACTAGAGCAAGCGAGAGGCTTTCAAGCGTAATCAAGGGACGACCCGCCCCACGGGCGAACCCTGAACCCGACAACCTTCCCTCTTTTTCATTGTATTCTATGCTTTATTGTGCTAAAATGGGATTAGAAATTATACAATGTATGAATATGCGTGTTATAATGTAAATAAGACGTATACAGTTGGGAGGTCGTTTCATGAAACCGGTCATTCATGTCGGCATCGATGTGGGATCCACAACGGTCAAAGTGGCGGCTTTGTCGCCTTACATGAAACTTTTATTTGGCAGGTATGAGCGACATATGTCGGATATCCGCCATATGGCGATGGTACTTTTGCATGAGCTCAGGGAGAAGTTCTCGGGCTATCGCATCACGGCTTCGATCTCCGGCTCGGGCGGTATGGGACTTGCGAAGGTGATGGGGCTTCCTTTCTGTCAGGAGATCTTGGCGGAGACGAAGGCAGTGCAGACGTTCCACCCGGAGACGGATGTCATCATCGAGCTCGGGGGCGAGGATGAGAAGATCACGTATCTTCAAAATGGCGTGGACCAGCGCATGAATGGCGCGTGCGCCGGTGGGACGGGGGCCTTCATCGACCGCATGGCGTCTCTCCTCTCGGTGGATGCAGCCGGGATGGGAAAGCTCGCAGAGAAGGCGGAGCGGATCTATCCGATCGCATCCCGCTGCGGGGTCTTTGCGAAGACGGATATTCAGGCGCTTTTGAATGAAGGAACGTCGAATGAGGATATCGCGCTCTCCGTCTTTCAGTCGGTGGTGAATCAGACGATCTCGGGGCTGACCTGCGGCCGCCCGATCCATGGGAAGGTGGCATTCTTAGGCGGTCCTTTGACGTATCAGCCGATGCTTCGCAAGCGCTTTCAGGAGACGCTTCACATCGCAGATGAGGATATGATCGTCCCTCGTCACGGGGAGCTCTATGTGGCGATCGGGGCGGCGCTGTCTGCGATGCATGACAAGCCGATGGATCTTGACAGCTGGCTCTCTCGCATGGAAGAGGAGAAGGATGTCCGCCTTGGCACATCGAAGACGCTTCCCCCGCTTTTTGAGGGAGAGGCGGACTACGAGGCATTCAAGGAGCGGCACAGTCATTTCCGTGTGCCGCGGGGCGATATTTCTGCGGCGAAGGGCTCTGTCTGGCTCGGCATCGATGCGGGCTCGACGACGATCAAGGCGGTACTGCTCGATCAAGAGGATCGCATCCTCTATGAGTACTATGGAGGAAATCAGGGGACGCCGCTGGCCGGTGCGCGCCGGATCCTGGAGGATCTGTATGCCAAGCTCCCGGAGGGCGTGACGATCGCCGGAGCGGGTGTGACAGGCTATGGCGAGGAGCTCATCAAGCGGGCGCTTGAGACGGATGTCGGGGAAGTGGAGACGATGGCGCACTATCGCGGTGCGAAGCATTTTCTCCCCGATGTCACGACGATCCTTGATATCGGAGGGCAGGATATGAAGTGCTGCCGCATCAAGGATGGTGCGGTGGATGATATCCTTCTCAATGAGGCCTGCTCGTCGGGCTGCGGGTCGTTCCTTGATACCTTTGCCCGGTCGCTGGGGATGGATATCGGGCATTTCGCCAAGATCGCTCTCTCAGCCAAGCATCCGGTGGATCTGGGCTCGCGCTGCACGGTCTTCATGAATTCCCGTGTGCGGGAGGCACAGAAGAATGGCGTCTCGGTCGCAGATATTTCTGCGGGTCTCTCCTACTCGGTCATCAAGAATGCGCTCTACAAGGTCATCCGCCTGAAGAAGGCGTCTGACCTGGGCGAGCGGGTCGTGGTGCAGGGCGGGACCTTCTACAATGATGCGGTGCTTCGTGCGCTGGAGCTGCTCCTCGGAAGAGAGGTCATCCGTCCGGATGTGGCGGGGTTGATGGGGGCGTATGGCATGGCGCTCATCACTCGGGATACCTGTCCGGCGGGGCATGTGTCCACGCTTGTGACACCGGAGAAATTGAAGGCGCTGTCGTATACGAATGAAATGAAGCGCTGCCCGGGCTGCGGCAATCACTGCATGATCACGCTGACGCGATTCAATGATGGCCGTGCCTTCGTCTCGGGAAATCGCTGTGAGCGCGGGGCCTCTCTCATGCTGACGGGAAAGAGCGCACCGCACTCATCGCTCCCGAATATGTACCGCTGGAAGGAGGATGTCATCTGGCATCGCCGTCCGCTTTCTCCGAAGGAAGCGAAGCGCGGCACGGTCGGCATCCCGCGCGTGCTCAATATGTATGAGGACTTCCCCTTCTGGCATGCCTTCTTCGGACGCCTTGGCTACCGTGTCCTCACATCCTCGGAGCAGATCCGCGAGATCTCTACAGAAGCGATGGAGACGATCCCGTCGTATTCCGAGTGCTTCCCGGCGAAGCTCGCGCACACGCATGTGGCAGATCTTGCAAAGCACCATCCGGATTTCATCTGGTATCCCTGCATCGACAAGGGGCCGGATGAGGGCAGTACGAACAGCTACCACTGCCCGATGGTCGCATCGTATCCGGAAAATATCGAAGCTAATATGGATGAGATCTTAAGGAAGTACAAGGTGAAGCTGCTGCATCCCTTCCTGCCGCTGCATGCGCCGAAGCAGCTCTTGAAGCAGCTGAAAAAGGTCTTTGTGCCGATGGGCATCTCTTCGTCCGAGCTGCAGAGTGCGATCTATGCGGGTGAAGCGGCGGAGCGCGAGTACAAGGAAAGACTGCTCGCTGAGACGAAGCGGGTGCTGGCGGAGATCAGAAAGAAGCATGAGATCGGCATCGTGCTCGCCGGACGTCCGTACCATGTGGATCCGGCGGTGAATCACTCGATCCCGGATCTCATCAACCAGCTCGGCATGGCGGTGCTTTCGGAAGACGGCATCGCGATGGTCGGCGGTGAATATCCGAATCTTCGCGTGATGAACCAGTGGACGTGGCACAGCCGCCTCTACCGTGCGGCGGACTATGTGACGCGCCATCCGCATCTGGAGCTCGTCGAGCTGAATTCCTTCGGCTGCGGGCTGGATGCGGTCGTGACGGATCAGGTGCAGGAGATCATGCACCAGCGCGGCCGTCTCTATACCTGTCTCAAGATCGATCAGAGTTTGAACCTGGGCGCTGTACGCATCCGCCTGCGTTCGCTCAAGGCAGCCATTGAGGAGCGCGGCGAAGAGACGGGAAGCGCAAAGCCGATCGAGTATCCGAAGGCGGTCTTCACGGAAGCGATGAAGCGCGACAAGGACTATACCATCCTGGCGCCGGAAATGTCGCCCATTCATTTCCCCATCATCGAAGCCGCAGTCCAGCGGGAAGGCTACCACATCGAGATCATTCCGCCGATCCATGAGGATATCGACAAGGGGCTTTCCTGTGTGAATAACGACGCCTGCTATCCGGCGATTATCACCATCGGCTCTCTCATGCGTGCGCTCACGTCAGGAAAATATGATCTTTCCAAAACGGCAGTCATGCTGTCCCAGACGGGCGGCATGTGCCGTGCGTCGAACTATGTCGGATTCCTGCACAAGGCATTAGACGAAGCGGGGCTTTCGGATATCCCCGTGATTTCTCTCAATACCCATGGCTTCGAGCCCCAGCCGGGCTTCCATTTCTCCCTTTCGATGGGACGGCGCATGATCCAGGCCGTCATCTACGGCGATGCGCTGCAGCAGTGCCTCTACCGTACACGCCCTTATGAGAAGGAGCCCGGCAGCGCAGAGACTCTCTGCCGCAGCTGGAAGAAGCGCTGCATCGAAGCCATCCTTTCCGGCGAGTCCTACACATCGTATAAAAAGAATATCGCAGGCATCATCCAGGACTTCGACCGCCTGCCGCTTTCCGATATGCCGCGCCGTCCGCGCATCGGCATCGTCGGGGAGATCTACGTCAAGTTCAGTCCCATCGCCAGCAATGACATCGTCCGTACCATCGAAGCGAATGGCGGCGAAGCCGAGGCGAGCGGCATGCTTGATTTCTTCCTCTACGGCTCGCTTGACAGCCGTTTCCAGCGGAAATATATGGATGGCACCATGAAGGAAGACCTGAAGGACACCTTCTCCCGCTACCTCTTCGAATGGTATCGGAAGCCGCTCGAAAAGGCGGTGAAAAGATCGCAGCGTTTCCATGAGATCACCGGCATCGAGAAGATGGCCAAGCGCGCCTCCCAGTACCTTTCACTCGGCAACCGTGCGGGCGAAGGCTGGTTCTTAACGGCTGACATGATCGATCTTCTCTATCATGAATGCCGCGGTATCGTCTGCCTGCAGCCCTTCGCCTGCCTGCCGAATCACATCACCGGGGAAGGTATGGTGCATAAGCTGCATGCAGCGTATCCGGAAGCGGTCTTCCTTGCCCTCGATTGCGATGCCAGCGCGAGCGAAGTGAATCAGGAAAACCGACTGAAGCTGATGATGAATGCTCTCACGGAAAAGACGAAAGCACCGAAGGAAATGTCTTTCATTCAGAAAACCATGAATCTTAGAAAGGGAACCACACTATGATGAGAAAATTGACCGGCAAGGGCGAGCGTGTCCGTGAAAAGATGATCGAGACCACGGTTCATATCCTGCAGCAGCAGGGCTTCAAGAAAGCCACAGTCCGCTCCATCGCCAAGGCAGCCGGCGTCAATATCGCCTCCGTGCGCTACTACTTCGGCTCCAAGGAAGAGCTCATCGGTGCGGCGCTCGAGTACATGATGGGCAATCTGGAGAATATCGTCTCCTACCTCGATGACAACCGCCTGACGGCGAGCGAAAGGCTGAAAAAATACATCATCGCCTACTTCCACCTGGCCCGCGAGCACCCTGCTCTCTTCCGCTCCATCTCGAATCCTTCGAGTGAGGACGCCAAGGACACCTACTTCATTTACCTCTCTCTTCTCCACAGCCAGTGCTGGGAGAAGGTCATTCGCAATGTGGCGGAGGTCACCGGCTATACCGATGAAAAAGACCTCGAGCTCAAAGCCATGCAGATCTTCGCCGCCGTCGAATTTCCGATCATTCTGGAAAGCAATAAGGGAAATTCCTTCATCCAGGGATACACCGACGATGCGACGCTTTCCCGCTATGTCGACCTCCTTCTCGATAATGTGGATGAGAAAAAGGAAAAGAATGAGTATCTGAAGGAGATCCTGCAGAAGAGCAAGTAGGGACTGGTGACCAGTGGCAAGTGACTGGTGACTGGTGACTAGGGATTAGGGATAATCCCAGCTGGTGTGCAAATGAAAGAGCCATGAACAGTTTTGTTCATGGCTCTTTTTGAATGAGAAATGGTGCTGGCGGCTTCGCCGCGAATAGAGAGGCGGTATGAAAGAGAGCGGAGCAGAACGGGAAAAGTGTCGGAGTTACTCGTGACCAGTCTCCAGCCCAAGCAGCTCTCTCAGCTCACCTACGGTATCTGCGATCGCGTCTGCGCCGTGGGCAGCGAGCTCTTCGCGGCTGCCGTAGCCGAAGGAGACGGCGATGCAGGGGAGATGGTTGTCATGCGCGCCATCTACGTCATAGCCGGTATCACCGATCATGACGGTCTCCTTCGCAAGACGCGCTGCGTCATGGCCCTTTTCGCAAAGAAGGGAGAGTGTCTTGGCGATGATGCGCGCCTTCTGGCTCATGGTCGCATTCTGGCTTAGCTCATCATCGGGATCGCTGCCGCAGATGACATCGAAGTAAGATGTGAAGCCGAAATTTTCAATGATCCGCTTCACAAAAGGCTCCGGCTTGCTCGATGAGACGGCAAGTACATAGCCGGCGGCTTTTGAGAGAGAGAGAAGTTCGCCGATGCCGGCATAGGGCGAGCAGTCGAAGAGCGCGCCCTTTTCTTCATACAGCTCCCTGAATTTTGTGATGGCGGTCACGATGTCATCGTCTTTCATGCCGTAGAGCTTTTTCATCTGCGTATTGAGCGGCGGCCCGATGAAGGTGCGGAGCTTTTTCTCATCTGTCTCATGGATGCCGACTGCGTCAAGGCCGTACCTGACGGAGCGAAGAATGCCGGGAGCAGACTCGGAGATCGTGCCGTCCAGATCGAAAAGAAGGGTGGTGTAGTGGGGCATAGGGACCTCGGTTCGAATAAAAGTGACTAGGGATTAGGGCTCAGGGTTAGCCCGTGGGCGGGGCGCCCATGGATTGTGGATGAAAGCCTCGCATGAATGAGAAATTAGAAATGCGAAATGCGAAATGGTGGTGCGGCGCATAAAAATATGGAAGCGCCGCGGAGTATTGAAATAAGCTTAAAACGCGTCCCCCTTTGGAGAAGGGGGTGCCCGAAGGGCAGGGGATAGACTGCCTCGAAGAGGCAGAATTCTGCAGAATGAGAAACAAGAACTGTTGAATAGACTAGAGTAGATAACATGAGCCGCTATGTAGAAGGGTGCCGTTACGCGGCACATCCATCCTGCGACTTTGGTGCTCCTAATCCCTAGCCACTAATTTCTAGTCACCAGTCACTAGTCCCCATCACTTAAAGATCAATTTCTTCTTCATCCGATCGATGGAGAAGGTGCGCAGCGGCTGTCCCGTTTCCTTCAGAAGCTCTTTCGGAGAAGAGAGGGATCTCTCGGCCAGTGCCGCGCGCACGATGTATGCACAGGCGCGGGCATCGTCCAAGGCCTGGTGGTGATGGAAGTCGAAGCCCAGTGCTTCGGCGACGGTATTCAGCTTGTGATTTTCCATATCCGGCCAGAGCTTGACGGAGAGCGGGACGGTATCGCCATAGCAAAAGTGCAGGTCGGGAAGACCGTAGGTGGCGATCGACGAGGCGAGGACGCCCATGTCGAAGCGGGCGTTGTGCGCAAAGACCACCTGTCCCTCCAGACGCTCCCGGATCTCTTCGAAAAGAAGCGGGAAGGCGGGCTCCTCTGCTACGTCGGCGGGGGAGATGCCATTCACCTTCTGGCATTGGATATCAAAATTCATGGAGAGGGGGTGGATGAGATGGTACCACTCGTCGATGACTTTTTCGCCATCGCTGGTCACGATGCCAAGGGAGCAGGCATTCGCCGGGCCCCAGTAGGCGGTTTCAAAATCGATTGCAATGTAGTTCATGATGATTTGGGGTTCAGGGTTCAAGGTTCAGGGTTCAGGGTTAGCCCTTGGGGCGGGGCGCCCTTTGATTGCGTGCGAAAGAGGTTCGGCGGGTTCAACAGGTTCAGAGGGTTCAACGGGGGGAGTGCGGCGCATAAAAAAGAAGCGCCGCGGAGTATAGATGGTGGCAATGCCCGAAGGTGGCATTTCAAGTCACTAGTCACTCGAGGCTCATAATCCCTCGCCGCTTATTCCTGTTTTCAAACTATAAGGTTCGAGATAAGCCGTATTCCCGTATTGCCAAACTGAACCCTGAACCCTGAACCCTTACTGTAAGTTTTGAAAACTAATGAGCAAGAACAGTATTTTCTCAAATATCCGTCTCGAAGGTATGCGGCGCTTCTTCGATCCAGCCGACCTCTACCGCACGGTCGAAGGCGGACTTGACGCGGCGGGCGAGTTCATTTCTTGCGGCGGCGACTTTCTTTCGGTTCGACGCAAATCCGGTGATGAGGATGAGAACGTCTTCGGTCGCCGGGGTGATCTTTCCCGCCTTTTGATCTTCGGCCAGCCAGCCGGTGGTGCAGAGGTCGTCTCCGAGAGAAACGGTGACATCATCCTCTGTTTTCCGGATGGAGAGTGTCCGGCTGCGGTCGCCCATGTCGTAGGCGTGGATATCGACGTGGAATTTCAGCATGCCGGCACGCACCATGTCGAGGATCGGATTCTGGCGCGGCAGCACATCAGAACCTGCGAGTTCATCCAGTGTCGCTGTCTTGGGCGCAGGAAGGATCTCCATGGGAGTCTCTGCCGCCTCTTCCTTTTCGAAGAGCCCCAGGTCCTTCTTGTATTCCGCAAAGGTCTTTGCCAGAGAGGACTCGCCGGTGATGGAGAGCTTTTTAAGGACGTTCTGATAGCGCTCGATCTCTTGGTCGGCGATATGGGGATTCATCTTGAGGAGCAGATTCGCCTCGGTGCAGCAGCGGCGGCGGAAGGCTTCTGCTTCCAGATTCACATCGCGGTTGTCAGCGGCGCGCAGGGCGACGACGCCGATGCACAGGCCGGGGATGGTATCGAATAACTGATCGTCTACAGTGATTTTCATGATTGCCTCCAAATGGGAAAATAGTTCGTCACTATTATAGCATAAGTGATGGGCTTGGGTTGATGGGTTCGGGGTTAGCCCGCAGAGCGGGTCGCCTTTTGATTCCGTTTGAAAGCAAGGGTGAGTAGCTAGGGATTAGGGATTGGTGACTAGTGACTGGTGACTAGTGACTGGGATTCTCTGGCATCGTCATCCTGAGCGCAGCCATCGATCTTTACTGCACTGCGGGAATCAGCGTGTATGCGCCGAGGGAAAACGATGTCCTGGTGCTGTCTCACATCAGGTGATGAGCGTTCTGCAATAAAGATTTCTCGACTACGCTCGAAATGACGACGACGCGAAGCGCTATCAAAATTCTGCGGCGCTTCTATAGTTTTATGCGCCGCACCACCATTTCTCATTTCTAATTCAAATGAAGCTTTCACCCGCAATCCATGGGCGGCACGCCCCGCGGGCTAACCCTGAACCTTGCACCCCGAACCCCGAACCCTTTATAATAATGACAACCAATGAAAGTCAATCGAAAGGGGAATGAATTTTGCAACTGGAACTGATCGTGACGGAGGCCCAGGCGGGGCGGATGGTGAAGGACGCGGTGAAGGTGCTGCATTTGTCCGGCGGATTGTGGAAGCGGATCAAATGGAATGGGCGCGTGACGGTGAATGGCGAGGAGGTACACAATGCGCGCAGGAGGGTTGCCAAGGGCGATCGCATTGTGCTCACATGGAGCGAGGAGAATGATATCGTGCCATCGGACATCCCGCTCTCCATCACGTATGAGGATGAGGCACTCCTCGTCGTGAATAAGGGGCCGGGCATGATCATCCATCCGACGGCGCGCGGCGCGCATGATACGCTGGTGAATGCGGTGGCAGGCTACTATGCGCGCCAGCGCATCGAGGCGGGCATCCATCCCATTTATCGTCTTGACCGCAATACGACGGGGCTTGTCGTGGTGGCTAAGTCAGCGAAGGGGCAGTATGACCTCTCTAAGAGCCATGACCAGATCTACCGCGAGTATCTGGCTCTCGTTTCCGGACATATGGATGAGAAGGCAGGGCGCATCGATCGCCCCATCGGACGCAGGGACGGTTCGATCGTGGAGTGGATGGTCAGGGAAGACGGCAAGCGTGCCATCACGGACTATGAGGTGCTGGGTGAGTATGAAGGGTATTCGCTTTTGAAGATCCATCTTCTGACGGGACGCACGCACCAGATCCGCGTGCATTTTGCGAGCCTCGGGCATCCGCTCTTAGGGGATGACCTCTACGGCGGGCCTCTCGGCCTCATGACGCGGCAGGCACTTCACGCCTATACCGTCCGCTTCGCTCATCCGGTGACGGGAAAGGAAATGAGATTCACCGCTCCCGTGCCGGAGGATATGAGGGAATGGATGGAGAAATAAAGGGGCAGCAGGTTCTGTATGCTATAATAAGAAGACATATTTTCCTTTTTATTTGCGTCGAAAGGTGGCTTTGGGCTTATGAAATTTATTTCCGCAGACGGGATCCTTTACATGACATTCGACTGTTATCAGGGACAGGGGGTCGTAGCGGCTGTGTCATGCCGCACTGGCGGGGTGAGTGAGCCGCCATTTTCCTCTCTGAATATGGGCTTCCATACGGGCGACGATGCGGATGCGGTGCGTGAGAACCGCCGCCGCTATTTCGAGGCACTGGGGCTTTCCGCCTCGCGCCTTGTCTCGGGAAATCAGGTGCATGGCACCTACATCTACAAGGTGACGGAGAAGGATGCCGGACGCGGCGCACTCACGATGGAGACGGCGATCCCTGCCTGTGATGGCTTCATGACGGATGAGAAGGATATCCCGATCACGATGAATTATGCCGACTGCACGCCGCTCTTTTTCTACGATCCGGTGAAGCGGGCGATCGCGCTGTCTCATGGAGGCTGGAGGGGGACAGCCGGCAATATCGCTGCGCTCACGGTGGCGAAGATGGAGAAGAACTACGGCTCGAAGCGGGAGAATATCCTGTGTGCGATCGGTCCGGCGATCGGACTGGAGTGCTTCGAGGTGGGTGAGGAAGTGGTAGAGGAATTCTATAAGCTCTTCAATGAGAAGGAGATCTCGCGTCTTTCGGTCAAAAAAGCCAATGGGAAGTACCTCTTCGATCTGCACAATGCGAACCGCCGCCTCCTCGAAAAGGCCGGCATCCCTGCTGACCATATCGAAGACTGCGGGCTCTGTACCTACTGTCACGATGATCTCTTCTACTCGTATCGGAAATCCGGCGGAAAAACAGGCCGTCACATGGCGGTGATGGCGCTCGTCTGATCCCCAATCAAAAAGCTCACGGCTTCGTCGTGAGCTTTTTGATTGGAAGTGACTAGGGACTGGTGACTAGGGACTGGTGACTAGGGACTGGTGACTAGGGACTAGTAGCTAGGGATTAGGGATTAGGAGACTAGGAGACTGGGGGACTGGGAGACAGCAGGCTCTCTCGTATAGTCATTGAAAGCGTTGCCGAGAAATCTCTATCGCAGAATGCCCATTGCCGCATGTGAGGCAATGGGCATCGTCTTTCCTCGGTGCATACGTGCTGATTACCGTAGTGCAGTAGAGATTCCTCGGCTGCGCTCGGAATGACGATACGGGAAAGGCGGTGTTCTCGTATCGCCCCTGAACCCTGAACCCTTCAACCTTCATCCCATCGTATTTTTTCCGAAGACGGGGTGACTGCAGGGCCTAAGGCTTCGTTTCTCGACGAGGGAGAGGGCTTCCTGCATATCGACATCATGGCGTTCTTTTCCTGTCTCGTAGACGAGCATGGGAGAGGCGGCATCCAGCTCGCTGGCGGGAAGGTAGATGTATTCCTGCATGTGCGGGTCGCCGTAGATAAAGCCGGCGAGAAGTTTGCTTTCGGCAAGTCTATGCATGAGGCGCCTCCAGATCACAGATGAAGTATGGCTTGAAGTCCAGATAGTCCGAGCTAGTCAGGCAAAGCGGGACGCCCAGAAGAGAATCCGGCAGATTTTTGAAATTCGGCGCGCCGTGGATGTGGCCATAGAGGCAGAGGTCTGCGCCGCCGGCGGCGATGATCTCCATCATGTGCGAAGGTCGCCGCATTTCATCGAAGGGAGGGTAGTGCAGGATCGCGATGATCCGGTCTGCCTTCATCTGCTTTGCCAGAGCGAGCGAGCGCTCCATGCGCCCTTCTTCGCGCAGGATGATGGACTTGTCGGTGTCTTCTTTATATGTTTTTGCCGTCTCGGAGATCCATCCGCGCGTACCGGCAAGCGCTACATTTCCGACCTGAATGGCGGAGTTGTGAATGAATTCGAAGGCGCCATGCGTCATGGCGGTCATCTTCGTGACGGTGGACCACCAGAAGTCGTGGTTGCCGCGGACGATGATCTTACGTCCCGGGAGCGTGCCAAGCATGGTGAGGTCGGAGATGGCGCTCTCCATGCTCATTGCCCAGGAGAGGTCGCCTGCCATGATGACGGCATCGTCTTCGCGGATCGTCTCCTTCCATGCATTCACGATCTTTTCCCGGTGGTTCTTCCAGTTCTCTCCGAATATATCCATGGGCTTCGTCGGCGGATCTCCGGAGAGATGGAAATCACTGAAGGCATATAGTTTCATAGGGTAACCTCGTTTAGGGATGGGGGATTAGTGACTAGTGACTAGTGACTGGGAATTAAGAGACGCGAGTGAGTGGTGACTTGAATACTACTTTCGGGCATCGCCTTATATATATTCGCGGCGAAGCCGCCACCACAACCTTGAACCCTGAACCTTGAACCCACAACCTTTTTTATCCAAAATACTTTTCAGACCTGAGCGTCTCGATGATCCGCTTCTTGCTCGTTTCGTCCATCACATTTGTGATGCGGTAGCCCATGTAGAGAGGGCTTGCAGTGAAGCGGGGGAAGATCTTGGCGTGAATCTGATTTTTCAGATGATAAAAGAAAATGTTGTAGCTCGAGCAGCGGATAGGGAAGTCGGAGAGGACGTAGCGCGCGAGGGTCTGTATGGTGTCAGCAAAGCCGTCACTTCCTCCCTCTTTCTTCAGTGTCACGTTCAGCTCGCCGACGCCGCTCAAGGGGTACTCTGCGAGCGAGGCGTAGCAGTCGTCATTTTCATAGATGACCTCGCCCAGGAAATTTTCGCCCTGCAGATTGTCGCGGTAGTCGTACTCTTCAAGCCCGATGATCTGCGAGTGCGGGTGGCGCTGGGAGCCGCCGGAGGTGGGGCCGAAGTTGCGGAAGTAGATGACGGAGCGGAAACGCTTGTCACTTTCCATTTCCTTCCACTTGGCAAGGCCGAAGGCGATCACCTCGTGGAGCTTCTCGGGCGCATAGGTGCTGAGCTCGCTGTCGTGGTCGGCTGTCTCGACGATGACGGTGGGGACAGTCTTCTCAAAGACGGGATACTTGTTCATGAGCCAGATGATATCGTCTTTTTGGTCAAGAATGTGTGTGAGATCTTCAGGATGGCAGAAAGGGCAGACTTTTTGTGTGCCGGAATGAGGCTTCTCGCTGCCGATGGATATATTGAATGTGATAGGATTGGTCATGGTGTACACCTCATCTTTCCGATTCTTATTATAGCATAGAAGGGTTAGCCCGTTGGGCGTGCTGCCTCTTGATTGCGGATGAAAGCTTTGCTTGAATGAGAAATGAGAAATGAGAAATGAGAAATGCGAAATGGTGGTGCGGCGCAGAAAAAAGAAGCGCCGCAGAATTTTGATAGCGCTTCGCGCTGTCGGCACCAGAAGCGTTGGCGAGAGATCTTTCTTGCAGAACGGTCAGCGCATCAATTGCACTATTTCAAACATCGCATGCTCCTAATCCCTAGCTACTAATCCCTAGTCCCTGTTCACCAGTCACTAGTCACGAATCCCTTTTCATAACATTTCACTTCTTTACTTGACAAAAGGATTTTTATAGGATAAGATATGTGCATACCGATACTTTACTGAGATAAAGAAATGAAGATTTCAAAAATAGGAACAGGAGAGATGACCATGAAAATGAAAAAACTGATGATCGCTGGAATGCTGGCTCTGGGTGCTTGTGGAATGCTCGCAGGATGCGGCGGGGGAGACAAGGCGGCTTCGAGTGCGGCCAAGGCCGCATCCGGCAAGCCGGCGAAGATCGTAGCCGGCATGGATGATACCTTTGCGCCGATGGGCTTCCGTGATGACAGCGGCAAGATTGTCGGCTTTGATATCGATATGGCAGAAGCGGTATCGAAGGAGATCGGCGTGCCGATCGAATTCAAGCCGATCGATTGGGCTTCCAAGGAAACGGAACTGAATTCCGGCCGTATCGACTGCATCTGGAATGGCTTCACCATGACGCCGGAGCGCACCAAGAAGCTCGCCTTCACGAAGCCGTACATGGATAATATCCAGGTCTATGCGGTATTGAATGACAGCGCCGTCAAGACGCCGGAAGATCTGAAGGGCAAGAAGATCTCCATTCAGGAAGCCTCCACCGCAGAAACGGCGCTGAACCGTGATGAAAACCTCAAGAAGTCTTTCTCCGAGATCAAAGCATACCCGGATCTCACGGCCTGCTTCATGGATCTCGAGTCCGGCCGCTGTGATGCCGTCCTCGCTGACTCTGTCCTCATCGAATACTATATGACGAAGAAACCGGGACAGTTCAAAGAACTCGAGGGTGTCGTTTCTAAGGATACCTTCTCCATCGGGATCAAGAAGGACAATCAGGCTCTCGTCGATCTCTTGAATGACGGCATCGCCAAGGTCGTAGCCAGCGGCGAAGCCAAGAAGATCTCTGAAAAATGGTTCGGCAAGGATGTCGTGCTGAAATAAGTTGAGATGATTTTTGAAAAGGGGCTGTGAAGAAATGAATCCCCATTTCTTCACAGCCCCTTTTTACTTTGCTTTCATTTGGTTCAGGGTTCAAGGTTCAGGGCTCTCGTGGCGGCTTCGCCGCCTTTTTTTAGAAGATGGTATTCTCGTATCAACTCATACAGCCTTCGGGCATCGCCCCGTTTCGTCATCCTGAGCGGCGAGAGACGTCGTATGTAAGATAACGAATGCCAGAATAGCTGCGACTTCGTCATCGATCTCGGCGAAGCCGCCACCTTCATTCCTCATTCCTCATTCCTCATTCCTCACTTGAGCAAAGCTTTCATTCATGGGCAAGGGGCAGCACGCCATAGAGGCTAACCCTGATCCCCATGAAATGACTCTGCCATTTCATTTCTCTATCTTGCTAAAAGGATGAAATCAGTGTATGATAATTCTATATGACACTGGTTTTATAAGGAGTATTTTATGGATTACATTCTTCGCATCCTGCCGAATATGTTTGCCGGGCTGGGCGTATCGGCACAGATCTTTCTGATCACCATCGTGCTCTCGCTGCCGATCGGTATCCTGCTGGCACTGGTCCGCATTTCCAAAGTCGCTGTTTTCCGCAAGCTGGCGGAGATCTATATTTACGTCATGCGCGGCACGCCGCTCATGCTGCAGATCATGTTCATCTACTACGGGCTGCCGCTCATGCTGAATGTGCAGATCAGTGATTTCCCGGCGGCGATCCTTGCCTTCGTGGCGAACTATGCGGCTTATTTTGCGGAAATTTTCAGAGGCGGCATCCAGTCTATCCCGAAGGGGCAGTATGAAGGCGCAAAGGTCTTGGGCTTCACCTACCGGCAGACCATGTGGCATATCGTGCTGCCGCAGGTCGTGAAGCGTGTCATTCCGCCGCTCGGCAATGAGACCATCACCCTTCTGAAGGATACCTCGCTCGTCTACATTCTGGCGATGAATGACCTCATGCGTGTCACCCGCGCCTTCGTGCAGCGTGACTTCGATACCATGCCGTTCCTTGTGGCAGCCGTTTTCTACCTCGTATGCACCGCGATCCTGACGAAGATCCTGGCGTATGTGGAAAAACGCTATGCGGTATATGAAGAATAAGGAGGACGGACATGAGTTTTATTGAAATGAAAAATATCCGGAAGGATTTCGGCAAGCTCACCATCCTTCACGGCGTCGATATGACACTGGAAAAGGGCGAAGTCATCTCCATCATCGGGCCTTCAGGGGCCGGCAAGAGTACGCTTTTGCGCTGCCTGAACCATCTGGAAACCATCCAGGGCGGCTCGATCGCAGTCGATGGAGAATTTCTTGCCGAGGACAAAGATGGAAAGGTCACCTACGCGAGCGAAGCCAAGACGAAGGAGATCCTTGCCAAGATGGGCATGGTCTTTCAGTCCTTCAACCTTTTCCCGCACATGACCGTGCTGGATAACATCATGGCCGCTCCCATCTACGTGAAGGGCATGAAGAGGGAAGAGATCCAGCCGATCGCGGAAGATCTTTTAAGCAAGGTCGGCCTGCTCAATAAAAAAGACATGTATCCCGGCAGTCTTTCCGGCGGTCAGAAGCAGCGTGTCGCTATCGCGCGGGCGCTCGCGATGAGCCCGGAGATCATGCTCTTCGATGAACCGACCTCCGCACTCGATCCGGAGCTGACGGGCGAGGTCTTGAAGACCATCCAGCAGCTGGCGGATGAGAATATGACCATGGCGATCGTGACGCATGAAATGGCTTTCGCCAAGTCTGTCTCAGATAAGATCCTCTTCATGGTCGATGGCCGCGTCGAGGAAGAAGGAACGAGCGAAGAAGTCTTCGATCACCCGAAGAGCGAACGAACCAAGGCCTTCCTGAAGTCGATATTGAGAGCCTGATAAAAAAGGATGCACCGCGAAATGCAAAAGCATTTCGCGGTGCATCCTTTTTCTTTTACAGCCCGAATGCGATCCCGCAGACAGCGCTGATCGCGATATAGAGCACAGGGTGCTTTTTATATTTCTTAAGACCGAAGTAGATCGCAATGGCAAGGAGAATGGCCGGCCACTGGAAGAGGGTAAGGAGCGAGCCGCTCTTTTCATAAAGCGCGGTATCTAAGAGAGACACCTTCGCGACGCCAAGACCGGCGGCTGCGATGAGCGCGGTGGAGGCAGGGCGCAGACCGTAGAAGATCCGCTTCACAGCGTCCGATTCGCGGAAGCGTGTCAGCATCGCATAGATGATCGTGATGACGATGAGCGCGGGCGCTGTGAGGGAGAGCGTCGTGAAGATGCCGCCCGGGATGCCAAGCGCCTGAAATCCGGCGTAGGTCGCCATATTGACGCCCAAAGGCCCCGGGGTGGACTCTGATATCGCGATCATATTCGCGATGTCTTCTGCGCTGAACCATCCGGTGCGTTCAGAAATATGATAGAGAAAGGGAAGTGTCGCGAGCCCTCCGCCGACGGCGAAGAGACCAGCCTTGAAGAATTCCCAAAACATGGAAAGCCAGATCATGATGGATGCTCCTTTTGAAAAAAGTGAGGAGTGAAGAGTGAAAGTGCGGCGCCTCTCTTCATCCTGAGCGGAGAAAAACGTCGTATGTCAGAAAATATGGATCATCATATCGTGAAGGGGATTGGGGGGCACTTTATGAATGGTGTGCCACATCCACCACGTCTCACTTCGTTGTTCTCGGCATCAGATAGTATCCCGCGATGCCGGCAAGGACGACGGAGAAGATGGGAGAAAAGGGAGAAAAGAGAGCGATGAGAAGGATGCCGATGAAGATCGCAAGTGTGCGTTTATCCTTGATCGACTTCTTGCCGAGCTTCACGACGGCGTCCAGAATGAGGACGCAGACACAGGCACGGATGCCGGCGAAGGCGTGAATGACATAGGGATTCTCTTCGAACTGGGTGAGAAAGAGCGCGATCACCGTGATGATGATCATGGACGGGGTGATGACGCCGAGCGTCGCGAAGACGCCGCCCCAGAAGCCTTTCAGCTTGCAGCCGATGAAGGTCGCGACATTCACCGCGATCATGCCGGGCGTGACCTGCCCCAAGGCATAGTAATCCATCAGCTCTTCCTCGCTGCCCCAGTGCTTGTTCTCTACGATCTCGCGCTGGAGAATAGGCAGCATCGCGTACCCGCCGCCAAAGGTGACGGCGCCCATTTTGGCAAAGATAAGAAATAATTCGAGCAGCAGCTTCATAGATGGGATACTCCTTTGATTGGGGGAATGGGGAGTGACTGGTGACTGGTAGCTAGGGATTAGGGACTAGGGATTAGGAGCCTCGAGTGACAAGTGATTTGTGACTAGTGACTAGTGACTAGTGACTAGTGACTGGGATTGCTCCGGCATCGTCATCCCGAGCGCAGCCGAGGGATCTTTCTTGCACTGCGGGAATCAGCGTGTATGCGCTGAGGGAAAACGATCTCTTGGTGCCGCCTCACATCAGGCGATAAGTGTTCTGCAATAAAGACCCTCGGCTACGCTCGAAATGACGATGCGCGCGAAGCGTTATCGAAACTCCGCGGCGCGTTTGAGTTTTATGCGCCGCACCACCATTCCTAATTCCTCATTCCTAATTCCTAATTCGAGCAGAGCTTTCATCCACAATCAAGGGACGGCACGCCCCACGGGCTAACCCCGCACCTCAATGTAATTTCCTCTATCATACTGTCAGAGATGGAGAAAAGCAATCAAGAGAACGTAAAATTTGTATTTTCGAAACAAGTGTGGTAGAATATATCTTGCGATTTAGCGTATTTTGTAAAAATAAAAGATGGTTCAATATTGTCGGAAAAACCGACTTAAGGAGGAATAATTTTTATGAACGTAAAAGTAGAGGCACTGGATCAGCACAAGGTATCTCTCGCCATTGAACTGCCGGCAGAAGCTGTACAGAAAGGATTCAAGCAGGCTGTAGCTCGCATTGCGAACCAGGTCAGAATCCCGGGTTTCCGCAAAGGCAAGGCAAGCCGCAAGGTACTGGAAATGCATTTCGGCAAAGAAGCTGTCGTCGCTGAAGCGAAAGATATCGTCATCAATGGCGCTCTCACCGAAGCTATGAAGCAGGAAAAGATCATCCCGATCACCCAGGCGGATGTGAAGGAAGATCTCTTCTCTGAAACCGAAGGCGCAAAATTCACCGCTACTTTTGTAAAACGTCCGGAAGTAGAACTGGGCGAATACAAAGGCCTCGAAGCAGCCCATGAAGAACCGGAAGTTTCCGATGCACAGGTCGAAGCTGAACTGAAAAAAGCAGCTGAACAGAGCGCACGCCTCGAAAAGGCAGAAGAAGGCGCTGTCCTTGCCAAAGGCGACTACGCTGTCATCGACTTCAAGGGCTTCGTAGACGGCAAACCGTTCGAAGGCGGCGAAGGCAAGACCTATCCGCTGGAAATCGGCTCCCAGAGCTTCATCCCGGGCTTTGAAGAACAGCTCGAAGGCCATAAAGCAGGCGATGACGTAGAAGTCAAGGTCACCTTCCCGGAAACCTACTTCGTCGATGCTCTCAAAGGCAAAGAAGCAGAATTCAAAGTTCACATCAATGATGTAAAACGCAAACAGCTGCCGGCTCTTGATGATGCATTCGCAAAATCCATCAGCCAGTTTGATAAAATGGATGACCTGAAGGCTTCTGTAAAACAGCAGATGCAGCTGCAGGCTATCCAGCAGGCAGAAGAAGCCTACCATGAAGCTCTCGTAGCACAGGCTGTAGCCAATGCCAAGGTCGATATCCCGCACGAAATGGTCGACCAGCGCATTGACGAGATCGTCGAAGAGATCTCCATGAACCTCGAATCCAGAGACATGAAGCTCGCTGACTACCTGAAGAACATCGGCCAGACCGAAGAACAGCTCCGTAAGAACTACGAAAAGACCGCTGAAGAACAGGTTCGTCAGGGCCTTGTCCTCGAAACCATCGCAGAAAAAGAAGAACTCGATGTAACGAACCAGGACCTCTCCATGGAAGTCTACAGCATGGCTCACCAGTTCAATGCTGACCCGAAAGATGTCATGAAGATCATCAAAGAAGAAGGCCGCGTGAACATGCTGATCAACTCCGTCCTTCGCAAGAAAGCAGCTGCTTTCATCTACGGCGCTGCTAAAAAAGCAGAAGCGGATAAGAAAGAAGCAGAAGAAGCTCCGGTTGCAGAAGCAGCAGCTCCGAAGACCGAAGAAGACTTCAATGCTATGACCGTCAAGGATCTCAAGGCTTACGCACAGGAAAAAGGCATTGCCATCGAATCCAAAGCCAAAAAAGCTGAGATCATCGACACCATCATGGCTGCTGAAAAGGAATAATCCTTTAGAAAATTGAATGAGTACTGCTGTGGCAGTGTGTATTGGAAGAGACGCGGGGTGACCGGCGTCTCTTTCGAACATATGGGGAAATTGGGGAAAGGCTTGACCCCTAGGGAAGCCGGATTCACTGCGACGGGTGGTGATGCCCGCTTGAGACATCAGACATCAGAAGTCAGATGGCAGACGTCTCCTTGTCTCCTGCTCCCTTGGTCTTTGGGTCCAATTCCTAATCCCTAATCCCTGGCTACCAGTCACTACCTATTATTTAGTCAAAAGAAAGGGTGTTATCACATGGCATATGTACCGATTGTTGTCGAACAGACCGCTCGCGGAGAGCGCTCCTATGATATTTATTCCCGCCTTTTGAAGGACCGCATCATATTCCTTGACGGCCAGATTGAAGACCATATGGCCAATGTCATCATTGCGCAGCTTCTCTTTCTGGAAGCCGAAGACCCTTCGAAAGATATCCATCTTTACATCAACAGCCCCGGCGGCGTCGTGACCGCCGGCCTTGCGATCTATGATACGATGCAGTATATCCATCCGGATGTTTCCACCATCTGTATCGGATCCTGTGCCAGCATGGCGGCTGTCCTTCTGACCGCCGGCGCGAAGGGCAAACGCTATGCCCTCCCGCATGCGAATGTCATGATCCACCAGCCGCTTGGCGGCGTACAGGGACAGGCGACCGAGATCGAGATCCATGCGAGAGAGATCCTCCGCCTGCGCGAAGAACTGAACGGCATCCTTGCCAAGCACAGCGGACAGTCCCTTGAAACCATCAAAAACGACACCGAACGCGACAATTTCATGACAGCCCAGATGGCGAAGGACTATGGCCTTATCGACCACATCCTCACCCGCAATGAGCTGGCGAAAATGACACAGAAATAAAGGAGAAAGACCATGAACGGAGAAGATAAAGAACCGAAGATCTGCAGCTTCTGCGGCCGATCCAGCGACGAAGTCGAAAACATGGTCACCGGTCCCGGCGTCTATATCTGCAGCGAATGCATCGACATCTGTCATAACATTCTTCTGGAAGAGCGGAAAAACAAAGCAAAGCAGGGCAAAGAACCTGCTGACACCAAGGTGCCGACACCGGAAGAGATCAAAGAATACATCGACCAGTACGTCATCGAGCAGGACAATGCCAAGATCGCTCTGGCCGTCGCCGTGTACAATCACTACAAACGCCTCTTTTTCAAAGGCGAAGATGACGGCGTAGAGCTGCAGAAATCCAATATCATCCTGCTTGGGCCGACCGGCAGCGGCAAGACCCTCCTTGCCCAGACCCTCGCCCGCTACCTCGATGTGCCCTTTGCGATTTCCGATGCCACCACCCTCACACAGGCCGGCTATGTCGGAGATGACGTCGAGAACATCCTCCTCCGCCTCATCCAGGCCGCGGACTACGACATCGAGAAAGCCCAGCGCGGCATCATCTACATCGATGAAATCGACAAGATCGCCAAGAAGACCGAGAACGTCTCCATCACCCGCGACGTCTCCGGCGAAGGCGTCCAGCAGGCCCTCCTGAAGATCCTGGAAGGCACCGTGGCGAACGTGCCGCCGCAGGGCGGACGCAAGCATCCGAATCAGGAAATGATCCAGATCGACACCAGCAACATCCTCTTCATCTGCGGCGGCGCCTTTGCCGGCCTCGATAAGGTCATCGACAGCCGTCTCACCAAAAGCGTCATGGGCTTCGGCGCCGATATCGAGAAAGCAGAAGACAAAGACATGGACGAGCTCCTCCAGCAGGTCCAGCCGGAAGACCTCCTGAAATTCGGCCTCATCCCCGAATTCATCGGCCGTCTCCCCGTCATCGTCGCCCTTCACCCGCTGAAGGAAGAAGCCCTCGTCAAAATCCTGACCGAACCGAAGAATGCCCTCGTCAAGCAGTACAAGAAGCTGCTGGCCATGGATGGCGTAGAGCTCGTCATCGAAGACGCGGCCATCCACGCGATCGCCCGCCAGGCTATCGAGCGCAATACCGGCGCCCGCGGCCTTCGCGCGATCATCGAGAAGATCATGCAGAAAGTCATGTATGAGATCCCCGGCATGAAGGACGTCGTGAAATGCACCATCACGGAAGACAACGTGGTGAACCACACCGATCCGCTGCTGGAACGGAAAGCGGCAGAAAAATAAAAAATACCTCCCTGTGACTCGCTCATAGGGAGGTGTTTTATTGTGAGGCGGATGACGATCAGTGGGCGGGCATGGGGCCTGCGCCTCACTTCGGGGGATGAGATTTTTTTGCTGTTTTTACGCATTTTCTGTTCCAGTAAATGATGCAATTCAGCCGTATCGGATATCCTCGTCAATTCCTTCTTTTCCAGCGCGGATACCGGCTTGGTCTTTGGCACTTTCGTAGTTGCTCTTGGTATTGCCTCTACTAGCTCCAACGCTAAGGCTTGTTTTTCTATCTTTCACACTGTATCTTATGCGCAATAACACTTAATACTAATATTTCATTTAGATTGCAATGTTTCATTTTTTCATATCTTCCCTACGCTAATATTTTCAATGAATTCCATATACAATATTAAATGTATCAACAACATAATATACATTGCTATTGCAGATCCCTTTTGGCACAGTATTTGTTGTGACAATGGCAATGTCATTTTTCCTATTTTGTAGATGCATAAGATATTCCACTGGAAATAAAGCATGTATATCAAAGCATATATGTACATAATTACGATTAAAAAAATCCATGGCAACCTGCCAATTACAGGGAATGAGTAGCTCTCAAATAAATTGGTGGCGGAAAACATTAAATCTACAGATATATCCAAAATTAACATAGAATAAGCTATCCACCAGATACTTTTCTTATATAGCATTCCTTTTCTAGATTTCATTAATCCATTGCTATAATACCCTCCATAGAATGTCAACAATAATACGCCGATTAAATTCCAAAATGACCTTTCATTTGTAATGTCAAACATAAACCTCACCTTCGCGTTTTATCTATTTACTGATATCAGATTTTTCCTGTTCATTTTCTGCATGCCATTCGTGAAATGCTTGTTCCAACTTATCTTGTATCACATTTCCTGCAGTTCCTCCTAAAACCCCACTACCAATTAGAGTAAATCTATAAGGAAGCCCTAAATATATTCCGGTAAATAGTAGGGTTTCTCCTATAACATAACCTGTTTCTGTCCCGACTACCCATGTATATGCAGATTCTCCAGAATGTGAACTTTGTAAAATGTCTAAACCGTCAACTATATATCCAGTACTGCCAATAGCAAACTTTACACCTTTGGAGTCTGAAGCATCTTTAATGGCATCTGCAGTAACTCTAACCGGTTTTAGATGTAAAATATCTGTGTGCTTCATGTCATTTTGTAAATTTCTTACCCATTGGTCATAGCTATTCATAAATTCTTCTGTGCTATCAATTGTAAATCCCTCTTCTACTAGATAATTTCGAATATTCTTCTTAACCGTTTCATTTTCAATTTCCAGCTGCTCAGATTCTGAACCAAATGGATCTGCCGTGTATGCAATATCATATAATTTGTCACTGAGTTTATTCCATTCCTTTTCAGAAAGTTCTCTCCCGTCCTTATTCTTTAATGTTCTTCTTAACAAATGACTTGTGTCCATTCCAAAGCCTAAATAGTTCCATTTAGAGGCATCTAGAGCAACATTGGCCCCTGTAGCCATATCTTTGGCAGAGGCTCCTATAGCGGCTCCTACTCCAGCGCTGATCCATTGTACGGTATCCGGGTGTTCCTGTACCCAGTCTTTGCCTTTGGTTTTGGTCAGATACCCCATCACATATTCATTTACGCCACCTGACAATGCACCGGTTGCTGCACTGCCACCTGCCATGTCTCCCATGAGCGCACCGAAAGCGCCATGAAGCAGCATCTTCTCCGTAGAGCCATCTTTCCAGCCCTTGCTTTCGGCGTATGTATGGATTGCCTGATTGCCGTACTTTTCCAGCATGCCTACCAGTTCTTGTTTTTCTTCTACCTTGCTCTTATCAAAGATTTCTTGTAACTGGTTCAAGCTATTCTTGGTATCTCGATTGAGACTTGCAATGTCCTGTTTCTGCTTTTCTTTATTCGTGATATGAATAGTTCCTTCTGCCACTGCCGATTTCGTTGTACTATCAGCGTTATCTTTTACCGTAGGTGTCAGATTGGGAGTCAATCCTCTCTGGTTCAGTTTGCTGCTCTTATTATTTGGCAAATAAGATACACCCATACCGCCTGCTTTATAATCCGCTTTGTTTTCCTTATCTTCCCAGCGTAAAGTGCCAGTAGTCAGAGTATTTTTATCCTTGCTTGCAGCACTATCAATCACTCCACCTTTCAGATCGGTATTTTCTTTGACCGAGATATCAAAGCCTTCACCGCCCGCTCGGATGCCTGCCTGATTGATGACGCTTTCATAGTGACTCTTCATGTTTCCTTTGGACGCACTACCGCCATAGCTGGTTTTACCGGCTGCTGTACTAAAGCTCATACCTGCCGATATGTTTTCTTCGCTATACTCTTTCTTGGTCTGCAAACTTTCGATATTTAGATTACCGTCTACATCGGCCTTCACTTTGTTTCCGCTGACCGTACTGCCGATGAGATCGGTGTCTTTTCCGCTCTTCATGGTCAGTGTATCATTTGCATTCACGGTACTTGCTCTATAGCTGGTAGTGCTGCCGTTTTCTTTGCCTTTACCAGCATAGAATTTACCATCTACAGAAACTACTGAACCGGCAGAAAGACTGACGCCAAGACTACCGCCTTTGCTGCTTTGGCTGCTCTTCTGGGTTTCTTTTTCTTCTGTAGCCCAAATATGTATATCGTTATCAGCTTCTAAGTGGATATGGTTGCCTACGATATCAGAGCCTTTGACATTCAAATCTTCTTTCGTCTTAATGGTCATGTCTTGCCCTGCCTGCAATGAACTGCCTTGCGCTTCTGTTATGGTGCTATGGTTTTCTGACTTACTGGAGCTGCTAGTGATACCGATAGAAACCGTAGGAGAAAAATTCCCCTTGGCCGCAGCTTTTAATGCATCTCCATTTTTCTTTATCTTTTCTGCTGTCTCATACCCATAGAGAGCTTTCAGACGATGATCGGAAACTTCTGTCATCCGTGTAGCCGGCGCTGCCACCGACTCTATAGCTTCGATACCAGCACCGCCTACAGAGACAGTGAGCCCGCTCTTCTTGTATTCGTGCTTTTCTTCGCTATGATACACATTGTCTTTGCTGGAAATCTGTACATTTTCGCCTGTGATAGAAATATCCTTCCCCGCGAGTACGGCTGATGCGCCGATTTCTACCTTGTTGCCTGATTCGATCGACACATTGCCACTGGCGCTTCCCACGGTCGATGCTTTCTGCAGAAGGTCAGCATCGCTATACTGATCTTTCCGTTTCTCCGTCCCGATGGTGAAGCCGAGTCCGCCACCCGAGAGCAGGCCACTCTTCTTGACCTGCTTGGCGTAGTCATGCCGTTCGTACTCTTCCGCGCTGGAAATGGACGTATCTTTGCCGGAAGAAATCGCGACGTCATGTGTGCCTACCACGTTTGAACCGGTGACATTTGTATTCCCGACTGCGGTGATCTGCACGGCATCTCCCGAAAGGGTCGAGGCTGTCACGGTCTTGCTTTCGTCATGGCTCTTGATCGTTGTGGTCTTGCTGGAGAGGAGACCGCGTTCCTTGTATTTCAGGCCGTAGTCGTCCCTGGACTCATTATAGCCGTTTTCCAGGTTCACGTCACCCTTGGCGGCAACCGTTATTTGACCGTTTTCTGAAAGTACCGTCGTATTTCTGGCACTCAAATTCTCACCCGCCGCGAGGGTGATGGTTTTCCCGGCTGCGAGTGTGTTTGCCGTCTCTGTTTTTCTATAGGTGCGGATATAGTTGTCACTATTCTCCGTCATATCTTTCTTGGCTTCCAGACTATCCGTATCCATAGTGAGATTGTGCCCAGCAGAGAGGATCATAGAGCCATTTTCGCCGAGTGCTGCTAGCGTAGCACCAGTCATGGTGATGTCTTGTCCTGCTTGCATGAGAAGTACGCCTTCTTTCCCTTTCACAGCAATGCCAGCGGTAGTATCTAGGATATCCTGGTTTTTGCCATGTTGGACGGTGTCTTTCATAAGAATGTTTCTGCCTGCATCGAGTAAGATTTTGTTTTCTCCCTCGATGATACCACTATGTACAATATCCTGGCTAGCTTTGAGGGAAATGTCATTGCCGAAGATGGTGCCTTTGTTCACGATGTTCTTGGACTTAGTGATGATGGTATTTCCTTTGAGTGTGCCTTGGTTCGTCAAAGTGCCCTTGGTATCTGTAATCAAGGTATTGGCACTGATGAGGCTGCCGTCTTCGGTGAGGGCTTTTGCCGTGCTGGCTTTGAGATACACATGAGGATAAAGAACCGTGTATGTCTTGCCATTCACGGTGATGGTGGTGGTCTCAAGCCAGACGATGTCGCTGGTGAGAGCGGCTATCTGTTCTTTGGTGAGGGCGATGCCTGGTTTCAGATTGTATTCTTTCGCATAGGCGATCCCTGCATCCATGAGGGCTTTGTATTCTTCTTCGTCATTGGTATAGCCATTGAGATAACGCATACCGGTGAGCTGGGTCACTTGGTTCCGGATGAGTTCTTGTTCATAGAATCCGTCACCGAGCCGTTTATTTACTTTGTCGTTATCCCAAAGAAGCTGGTTGTACATGTAATCAGACGAGAGAAATGTCTTTTTGTTGGTAAAGGCGGGATCGGTCTCGATGAGATACTTGGCCTTCTCTTCTGGATGGAGCTTGTAGAGAGAGCTATCTGGGATAAAAGACAGCGTGCCACCTGTTTCTTTTCCGGCTGTACTGCCTGGATTGGTTTCTTTCCCAGTAGCAAATGGATTCAAATGCTGCTGGACGTTATCTCGCATGGTCTGGGTGATGTCTTCTTTATTTGGGTTCTTTCCTGTGTTTCCTTCATAGGATCCAACATTAAGAGACGTGGGGTTGTCCAGCTCTTTCTGTGGCGTCATGAAAATTTGGTCCCGATAGTGCCGTCTCCATGCTTTATGGGGTCTATGTTTTCTTTTGGTGTAGCTTTCTTGTGTGGTACCGAAGGTGATTTTCTGTACTTGATTCTTTTCGGCAATGTTGTCCAATGTGCCACTGTTTGCCGTGAGGGTACTCCCAGCGGTGATACGGCTGTTTTCATTGGTCACGTTGCCAGAGAGGATCATATCTTTCCCACTGGAAATGTTGCCCGCTTTCGTTTCCTGCACTTGTTTTTCTGACGTGTGGGTGGTGGTGCGAATGATGGTGTAGTTTTTGATGGCTTTACTTTCGATAGCACCGATGGAATCATTGTAAGCCTTGGCTTCTTCGTTGTAGGCTTTTATCTTTTCATTGAGTTGATTCAATATTTCTTTATACTGCTTGTCCCAATCGGCTTGCTTCGGATCATCGTATCCCGGTCGTGGAGTATCCATGGATTTGACACCCAGTTCTTTGAAAATGGGATCATTGTAGTCATAGTTTGGTGCTTCTTTGCCTACTAAATCGTCGGGGACTGGTATTTCACCGTCTTTCCGTTCTTCCTCGGTGATTTGTTCTATCTTGTCATAACCGGCTTCTTCGTAGAGTGTTTTCGGGGTGATACCTTTGTTATGGTACGCCCCATAGCCGCTTCCCAGCTCAGAGAATTCACTTTCATCAAAGACTTGTCCTTGTTCCGGATGGTCTTGCTGATCAATACGGATACGGTTCGGATTCGTGGTGTGGCTGGTCCATACTCGTTTAGCAGAGAAGGCTTCGTTTTCATTGGTGATGGTAGGAGCTGTGAGAGACATATTTCCCTGTGCTTTGATGTCAGCTCCTTGGTTAGTGATGTCTTTGGCTTCGGAAATAGCCATGTCGCCACCGGCATAGAGCAGAGAAGAGGCACTATTCAGCAAGGTATCCCCTGTAATGATCATGTCATTCCGTGCAGCGATAGTGGCAGACTTCACCTGTGCCATATCTTCTAAAATAGCATCGACAGCCGCTTTGGAAGCAGCATAGGCCGCTTGCTTATTTTCTATTTCTTTGAAATAGTTTTCTTTTTCACTATTGCTCTTGAAAGCGGTCACGTCGATGGCAAAGGCGTCATCCAGATCTTGTTCTTTCTGCTTTAAATCTTTCATAGCAGCAGCCAGTTTTTCTTCCAGTACTTTGTCTTTTCTATTTTCCAGCGTCTTAGCATGAAGGGTAATGTCTTCACCATAGATGCGACCGGTAGCTATATTCTGTAATATATCTGTGGTGATTGTATTTGCTTGGTCAGCACTCACTAAACCACGGTTTGTCAGAGTCGTGGACGTGATAGAAACACTGCCACCGTTGATCTCACCACTTTCTTTATTGGAAATATCTTTGGCACTGAGTGTAAGTGTCCCTTTGGATTCCAGTTTCTTGCTGTTAGTCAGGTTACCTTTGGCGGAAATGGTCAGATTTCCATCTGCCTGGGTGATACCGTAGTTTTCTTTAGCACTGTCATTGGTGATGTCATGATCTGTGGTGATAGTCAGATTATTACCTGCTGCCAATTTCCCATCCAGCTGAATATCTTCCGTTGTGATAGTTTCATTCTGCCCAGCCGTGATGGTTCCTTGGGCATTATGAATCAGATCAGATGAAATAGAAATATTCTCATTGGCAGCGATTAGACCTTGTTCATTTTCCAGTTTGTCTGATACAGAAATGGTATTGCTCCCATAAGCAGTTAGTTTCCCTTGAGAGTTATTTAGTGCTTTTCCTTGGATAGACAAGGTACTGCCAGAAGCGATATTACCATTCATGTTGTCCGTATGACTGGCTTGGATAGTCACATTTCCATTGGCAAGGATTTCACTATTGGAATTGTCCAGCGCATTTTCTTCTTCACTGGTTGCGGTAATGGACAAGTCTTTTTCAGAAGCAATGGTCTTGTGATTGGTGACTTGGTTGGCAGTGATTGCCATATTTCCAACGCTTCCGATGGTTTTATCATTGACAACCTGCCCGTCAGCGCGTAACGTCATATTTCCGGAAGCTGCCATGGTTCCTGTATTTTGTATAGCCTTCGCATGGATGGTCATGTCTTCCGTGCTGTGGGTGGTGCCGGCATGGTATAAGTTTCCTTGGTTATCCAGCACCATATGCTGGCTTTCGATGGCACCTTTAATGTCTATAGGAAGGCCTTTTTCATTGCCAATAAGGAAGATACGTCCGGCATACATGCCGCCTAGGTCTTTCACATCAATGGCAATCTCCGGTTTCTTTCCTTTTCCTTCGATAGCAGTGACTTTCCCTGTATTGGCATCAATCACATTGGCACCGGTGGTGACATGTACGGTATTCCCAAAGATAGCCGCTTTGATTTCTGCGGCTCTGGTATAAAGTTCCAATGTGTCTGCTTTTTTGCCATTGAGCCCATTTCCGGTGATAAGAATGGTAGCGTCATTATCTATGCGGAAATCTTTCAGTCGTTCCTTGTTGTCATACTCCGGTTTGCCCGTGGTCAAAATGGCACGAGCTGTATTGATGAATCCGCCACCATTGACGGTAATACCATTCGGATTGGCAATGATCACATCAGCTTTATGGCCTGCTACTTCCAGAAACCCATTCATCGTCGTAGGATTTCCGCTGGTCACTTGGTTCACAATGATTTTCGCCGGACCTTGTGCCATATTGGCATTGCCTTGCACGTAACCGGCCAGTTCCGTTTTGGATAGGGTATAGGAGTTATTCAGAATGGCCCCTTTAGTAGGTATATTGAATCGTTCATAGTCATTCCGAGAGACGCCACCGGCAGTGGGAGCAGAAATATTGACCAAGGGGATCCCATTGGCTGTTTCCTGCACTAATGGATACCGATTTCCCGGTGCTGTTGTATCAGGAAGAATGGGGGCTTCTGCCCATGCGATGGTATCACCGAAAAAGACACCGCTCAGTAAGACACAGAGTATCTTCCGTCCTAAGGATTTCATGGCTTTTGTTTTGAGAGACATGGATGGTATGGATTTCATGGTATGATGCTTCCTTTATATCTGTAGGCAGATAGCAGTTGGAGGTTAGCCGTCATTGATATACTGCTGAGTACCAATTGCCTACCACTAACTAATTCTTGCTAACTAATACTAAAATTTCCAGCTTACAGTAAATCCGGGAACCCATTTCTTGGTGTGATAGCCTTCGGGTTTGTACAGGCTACGACTTATAAAGGCATCATAGGAAAGCCCTGAGGAAAAGTTTCCACGAAGGCCCAATGCCACACCTGCTATGGTGCGGCCCACCAGAACATCAGTAGATACACCGTATACGCTGCCTACATCCAGTCCCAGGTAGATATCGCTATGAAGGGTGGGAATGTTGGAAGATAGTTCATTTCTCAGGTACCATCCACTTTCTCCCATTAGGGTATATTCTCCATCAAAGCCTCTGACGGTATATCTATTTCCTATACTCAGGGCATCTACGCCGTATAGCCGATTTCCTTTTGTATTCCATTGTCCATGAAGGGAGCTGGAAAAGGATGCTTGACGATGCCCCATTGTAAACGGCTGCTGCCAGTCGATGTCAAAGAGCCACATCTGGTACCTTGTCTTTGGAGAATCGGGATAGGTATTTTCTTTTTGGGCACCCATCCAGCCGGTTCCTTGTTTATGCCCCAGTCGTACATAGAGGGTATTTCTTCCTATATATATGCGATCAGATAAACCAACCTCTAAAGCAGTGGTATCCATGGCTTGTACGGGGATTTCCATGTCGTTAATAAAGTAATGGGAGTCTCTCTTGATCATAGAAATATCCAGTGCTTTTCTTTCTGACTGAGAACGGGAAATCATATGGTCATAGGTGAAGCGGGTGGTCTGTGTCTTCCCACTACTGATAAAGTCATAAGGGATACCGGCAACGGTTTGATGATAGCGGCTGCGATTGTGGCTGATAGTCAGACGGTCTTTCCCTTTCGGGATCGTATAGGAAAAGCTCTGATACCGACTCCCCTTTTCAGAGCCTCTCCGACTTCCATCCAATACAGCAGATAGTTGTAAGGTATCATTGGCATGAAATACATCATCAAAAACAATGCCTGCATTCCATTGGTATTTCCCTGTTTCTTTCATGCCGGAGTCATCTAACGATAGCATCCCATGGACTTGCTTTCCCTGTTGCACGGTGAGTTCTAGGTCCGAATAGCCGGTCTTAGCCGTAGGAAGTATTTTCATGGACACCTCTTGGGACGATACTCGTTTCATATTTTCCAGGCCTTCCTCCAGCATGCGAAGGTTCAAGAGGTCTCCTTCCCGGATGGGGAATGCGTTCTGCCAGGGAAGTTTCTTACTGCCCTGGCTGTAGATGACCTGATGCAGTCTACCGGGCAAACATAATAAATGAAGAGTGCCTGCAGAAATATTCTGCTCAGGAATCACGACCTGGGTGGTCACATAGCCTTTATCTTGCAGCTTTTGATTGAGTATTCTCACTAGTTTCTCTATGTCGTTCATGCTCAATTTCTGCTTTTCGTAGGCATGCACCCTGTCGTTCAAGAAATCCAGTTCTTCCGGTAGACCTTCTAGATGAATTTCGTCCACATAAAAAGCAGCCATCGAGGGAGAGATGTCCTGTGTCTCTTTCTCGATGGCTGCTTTTTCTACTTTTATGCGGGGCAGAGCGGCTCTGTCTTTTTTCCATTGTTCCAATTGCCGAGCTTGGTTCAGCTGTTCCTGCTGTATAAAAGGCTCAGATGCCTTTATGGCAGAAACCGGCAGCGTATAAAGTATAGATAGTGATAAAGTGGCTATAAGAATCGGTGTACTTCTTTTCATGTTCCCATATCCTCCTCAAAATGATAGATCTTCATTACTTTCTTTAGAGAATATGTTACAGCTTTTGCTAAAGCTTAGCAAGTAGGGAAAATGATCAGTTGTCCTGACGCTCGTAGAACAATTCAGACTGTAGAATCGGTTCATCATAATAACTCTTTGAATTCTTAACTTTTTCTAAAATTAACTGTTCCCCTCTTTTCAAAGACATATCCCTATTATATAATTAGATAATTTTGTGCGTCTTTCGCACTATATGATTTTCAGGGTCATTGTCTGCACAAGATCAGACACGCAGGGGAGGTATTATGTCGGAAAAATCTTTGGAAGAATTGGAATTTGAGGAAACTGGCGTCACCCGGAAGGAGCGCTGGAAGGTCATGTGGGCTTCGATCGTCGGGTATGCGATGGATGGACTGGATGTTTTGATCCTGTCCTTTGCCATGGCAGCGATCGTTGCGGAGTTTGGTCTGACGCTCGGGGAAGGCGGGCTGATCGCGACGTACACGCTGATCGGTACGGTCCTTGGCGGGTATCTTTTCGGTGTCTTTGCTGATTACTTCGGTCGTGTGCATACCTTTGCACTGACCATCATCATTTTCTCGATCTTCACCGGGGCCTGCGCTTTTGCAGACAATGTCATGCATCTCAATATCCTTCGTTTCTTCGCAGGGCTCGGCCTTGGCGGGGAATACGGGATCGGCATGACGCTGGTCACGGAGACCTGGCCGGCAGCGAAGCGCGCGTGCTACGGCGGGCGTGGCGATGGGCTGGCAGGCGGGGGCTGTACTCGCTGCGATCCTGGCGGCTGTCGTTCTTCCTGATTACGGCTGGAGAGGCCTCTTCCTCGTGGGCGTCGTTCCGGCGCTGCTGGCGGCATGGGCGCGCCATGGCTTGAAGGAACCACCGATGTGGCTGAAGCGTAAAGAGCTGAAGAAGCAGCTGAAGGAAAGAAAGGCGGCTGGCGAAACGCTGACGGCGGAAGAGGAGGCGGAGCTCGCGGAAGCAAGCAAGTTCCCGCTGGCGCATCTGTTCTCCAGCCCGTCGAAGACGGTGACCACGATTTCTCTCACCATCATGACGAGTGTGCAGAATTTCGGCTATTACGGCATCATGGTCTGGCTGCCGATGATCCTTCTGAAGGAGCACGGCCTTTCTACAAAGTCGATGTCCGGATGGATGGTTGTCACGGTCATCGGTATGATCGCAGGCATTTATGTCTTCGGTTATCTCTCGGACCGTTTCGGCCGTAAGAAACCGTACCTGCTCTTCTACGTGTGCGCGGCAGCTATGGTGTATGTGTATGTCAATCTGGGGACGCCGCTCCTCTTGCTCTTCGGCGGTGCGATGCTCGGCTTCTTCTGCAATGGCATGATGGCTGGCTACGGCACGCTGCTTTCTGAAAACTATACGACGGATGCGCGCTCGACGGCGCAGAATTTCATCTTCAATACGGGCCGTGCGGTCGGCGGTTTTGCCCCGGCGATCATTGGTGCGCTGGCACAGGCGAATGGCTTCTCTGCGGCTTTCGCTCTGCTGTCTTGCGTGTACCTCGCGGCAGCACTCAATGTCCTTTTCTTCATCAAGGATACCAAGGGTGTGGCGATCAAATAGTCGCTGGTGACTGGGCAATAAAAAAGACTCGTGAAATCTCACGAGTCTTTTTTTATTGTCTTATATGTCTTATAACCCTAGGGAAACGCTGATTCAATCGCAGAGTCGGATTTCATATGGATTTTTATATATAGCTTCGTCATCATCTTCCTTAAATAGCTCGCTATTCTCGTCAGATGATTCCTTGCTCTGTATAAAAATCCAAGAATGAAATCTGACAACGATTTAATCAGTGTTTCCCAGTGCTTCTTCGCAGGTGGCTGGCATTTCCGGTACGGGTGTCTTGAACCATTTTTCGTGGAGCTCATTCAGTGTACCCTTCTGCTTCAGGTCAGCGATGGCTTTATTGACCTGCTGCTGCAGTTCTTTGTTGTCTTTATTGAAGCCAAAGGCGAAGTACTGGACTTTGGAGTCCGGCACATCGACCACGCGGAAATTGTCCTTGCCGTCTGTCGCGACGAAGTAGTCTGCGGCTGGTTTGTCGAGGATGCCCGACTTCGCACCGCCTGCTTTGAGTTCCATCACGATATCTGATGCATGGTCGAAGCCGCGGATCTTCATGCCCTTATCCTGGGCATAGTACGCGGCTGTCGTACCCATCTGTACGGCGACTTCGCTGCCGTCCTGCATGTCTTCGACAGAGTGGATCGGGCTGTCTTTCGGGGTCACGACCGCAAGCTTCGTCGCATAGAAGGGGGCGGCGAATAGGATCTTGCCGGCTCTTTCTTTCGTGGCTGTCATGCCGGAAGCCGTCATGTCGACTTCATGCGACTGCAGAGACGGGATGAGTCCGTCAAATGCAATGTTCTTGAATTCAACATTGCGTCCCAGCTCTTTCGCTACCGCGCGCACTACGTCGATCTCATAGCCGGTATAGTCTTTTCCATCTTTGGATTTAAATTCAAAAGGCACATACGTCGCATTCGTAGCGACTTTCAGCGGGGCTTTGCCCGATGCCGAGTCTGCCTTCTTCTCGCTGCCGCAGCCGGATGCAAGTCCGAGTGCGAGCACGGCCGCTGCGGCCAGTGCCAATCCCTTTTTCCAGGTTTTCATTCTTATCGCCTCTTCTAAAATGTATAATCATAAAATGATGTACATATTATATAAAGCGGTATGCGATTTGTCCACGAGAAATCAAAAGGATATGCTTGGAGAAGCGACTGCGCCGCAGTATAAAGGCGGGCGATACTCGAAGGTGAGCGGGCAGCAGGGTTCCCGTTTGCGTTTGTCTGATGGGAGCCGTTTGAACGAGAATGACAAAGATTTCTCGCTTCGCTCGAAATGACGATACGAGAGAGACTGATGTCTTCTAGTCTCTTAGCCTTCCCTGCACTTGAGATTCCTAATCCCTAGCTACCAGTCACTAGTCACGAGTCACTCGTCCCCAGGCTCCCATCGCGCTACTTCGATCTCTTTCCCGAAGGTGAAGGACCAGAGGTAGAGGTGCTTGACGGGCTTTCCCAGCAATTTCTCGGCGGATTCGCCGTAGACCTGGAGCTGGATCTTGTAATGGGCTTTCAGCTCTTCTTCGGTCATGGTGCGGTCGGTCTTGTAGTCGATGATGGTGAGGCCGTCTGCTTCTTCCACGAGGCAGTCCATGATGCCCTGCAGGAAAAGGGTCTCGCCCTCTTCGCACTGCGGGTAGAAGGAACGGGCGGGAAGGAGGATGGAGAAGGGCATTTCCTTCCTTACGGCAGCGGCTCTTCGCATCAAAGCGGCGAGGGGGCTTTGGGCAAAGGTGAGGAGGGCTTCTACGGGATTGCGATCTTTTCGATGGGAGAGGAGGACCTTCGTCTCCTCTTCGGTAAAGACGTGCTTATCAGAAAGGACGCGGATGTGTTTTCTGAGGGCGTCTTCGCTGGGGAAAAGGGCGGTGAAGTCGATCATTTCCATCGCCTTGTGCATGAGGGTGCCGAAGGAGGTGCCGCTATACAGGGGGGCGTCCTCGCTTAGGAAGGCGGGCGGCGTGCTGTAGTCAGCAGGAAGATCTTCTGTCTTTGCTGCGCTCTCGAGGTCGCCCGTAAGGATAGAGGAGGCGTAGGGCGCCTCGCCCCCGGCATATTCTGCCTCTTCGCGGAGCTTGACGGCGGCGGTGGCGGTGAGTTTGGCCGGGGTCGCTGTCGCGCCGGGGAAGGCGTAGTGCCAGGTGAGCTGTCGGGAGAGCCAGTCCGGGACGGTTTCCGGAAGATGGGCGAGGAAGGCCTCTCTATCGAAGGCGTGGGATGCGTCCTTTTCTTCCTTCGTTGTTTCCGGCTTCTCACTCTCTTCGAGGAGGGCTTTCTCGCTTTCTGTGAGCAGGTCTTTCTGGGAGATGATGCGGAAATCAAAGTGGGAGTGGTCGCCCGCAGCATCGCCTTGGAAGGAGGGGATCTTCTCGAGGCGGCTCCAGACAGGGGAGAGGTCTCTGTGGTGGAGCGCGGCGGGGAGGATCCAGTCCAGGTAGGAGCGGGCATGGGAGATGAGGTGCGAGGGGAGTGGGAGCGGCGTATCATTTCCGCTGCCGGCGAGCGGGGTCATGCAGGCGGCGAGCACTTTCTCCGCGTCCTTGACGGAAGCGGTGAGGTAGAGGGTATCGCGGGCACGGGTCATGGCGACGTAGAGGAGGCGTGCTTCTTCGGCACGGCTTTCACGCTCGGAGGCGGCGCGGACGGCGTACCAGTAGAGGGAGGGCCAGCGCAGGCGTCTTTCGATGTCGAAGTATTGGATACCGAGGCCGAGCCCTTTGTGGCAGAGGGCGATGCCGGTCATGTCCGAGGCGTTGAAGTTTTTCGCGAGGTCGGCGAGAAAGACGACGGGAAATTCCAGTCCTTTGCTGCTGTGGATGGTCATGATACGGACGGCATCGGTAGAGACGGCGTCGGTCTTTGTCTGGAAACGTCCATCGCCCTTGAGCAGGCTCGACAGCTCTGTGAGGAAGGGGTAGAGACCGTTGTGCGTGCCTGTGTCGCGCGCGCGGGCGAGCTCATAGAAAGAAAGCAGGTGGGCGCGGCGGGCATGTCCGCCGGGAAGGCCGGAGACGTAGGTGAGGTAGTCGGTGTCCTCCCAAATCTCCTGAAGGAGTGGTGCGATGCCGCCTTGCACGGCATGCTCGCGCCATGCGCTAAAGTGGGTGAGGAAGGCGGACAGGGCGTCGGCCTTTTCTCTGGAGAGCAGGGGCGCGGCTTTTTCGAGGAGCGGGAAGAGATGGTCTGCCTCGTTTTCTTTCATGAGGAGACGGAGACGGGCGAGGTCTGTCTCCGTGAGCCCTACGAAGAAGGAGCGGAGCACGGCGGTGAGCGGCAGGTCCTGCAGCGGGTTATCCAGGATCTGAAGGAGAGCGATGAGTGTCTGTACTTCCAGATTCTTCACATAGTCATCGTCTCTAGAGGAGACGGCAGGGATGTGATGCTCCTTCAGGATCTTGAGCAGGGCGGGGCCTTTCGAGGCGATGGAGCGGAGGAGGATCACGATGTCTCCATACCGGATGGGACGGAAGGTGCCGTCTTTATTCATCACCTGCCGTCCTTCTTGGATGAGGCTCTCGATATGGCTGGCGATGAGGCGGCCTTCGGCGTCGATCGTGGAGATCTCCTTGAGCTCGGGCCGGTCCGTCTCGGCAAGTTCGCTGCCATCGATGAGCTCGATCGTGACGCGGCCGCCCACGTAGTTTTCCGGGCGCGTTTCTTCGTGGCGTCCCGGGTAGAGGGCTTCGGCGTCGCCGTAGGTGAGCTCCAGATTTTTCTCTGTCATGAGCTGCCGGAAAAGATAGTTGATGGAGGAGAGGACGGCGGCATCGCTTCGGAAGTTGCGGTTCAGGTCGATGCGCTGGTCGCTCTCGCCTTCTTGATGGAAGCGGTGGTACTTGGAAAGGAAGATCGTGGGGTCTGCCTGTCGGAAGCGGTAGATGCTCTGCTTGATGTCGCCGACAAGGAAACGGTTATGCCCGTTCGAGAGGAGGGTGGTGATGAGCTCTTGAATGCCATTCGTATCCTGATACTCGTCGATCATGACTTCCTTGTAGTTTCTTCGGATGGAGAGTGCGGCTTCGGAGGGGAAGTCTTCGGCGTGCTCGGGGGTGAAGTCAGGATCTTTTGTGTCGAGCAGAAGGGAGAGCGTATAATGCTCGAGGTCATTGAATTCCATCACGCCCTCCTGTTTCTTCCTTGCCAGGTAGCTACGTCCGAAGTCGAGCGCAAGCACGGAGAGGACTTTGACTTCCGGGGCCATGGCGCGGGTCTCTTTGATCCATTGCGAGGGCGTAATGGAGAGAAAGGGGAGGAGCTTTTTCTTATAGGTATCTTTGGCCATGTCGCGAAGAGTTTTGATCGCTTCCGCTTCCGGGGATCTGTTGAAATCTGTGGACTTGATGCCGTAGGCTTTGGCTTTGGCAGCGGAGAGGCCCGGCATTTTTTTCGGGGTAAAGGAGGGCATGGCGTAGAGTGCCTGCCAGGTGGTGACTTGGGCGAGGGAGGAGAAGAAGGCGTACTCTTGGCTGAGCGTCTCGCCGTAGACATCGCGTGCGATGGGATTTAGATCCAGAAGGGAGAAGGTCTGCCGGTAGAGGTCGCAGATCTTTCCGGCGGTGTCGATGAGCTCGGATAGGATGGGCTGCGTCCATGGGAGGGTATCGAGCGTGGCATCCTCGGGGATCTCATAGGCGGAAGGGAGGCGCGTGAGCCAGACGTCCGGGAAGGGCATGGAGGAGGCGTAGCGGTGCATGCGCAGGATCATCTGGCGCAGGGCCTGGTCCTGATGGCCGCTTGCAAAGAGGTCGCAGGTGGTGAGGAAATCGGGATCTCCCTCCTCATACCAGCGCTCGAGGACTTCTGTCAGTACATCATCGGCGAGAATGCGCGCATCATTTTCATCGGCCATGATGCGTGTCTTCGGGTCAAGATCGAGCAGGTAGAAATATTGACGCACGAGGGACTGGAAGAAGGCGTCCAGTGTGGAGATCTGCGCGCTCGAAAGGAGCGAGATCTGTCGCTCCAGGTGGCGGACGAGCGGGAGGTTCTTGGCGGCATCGGCGGCCTCGAGCTCACGGGTGAGAGAGGCGGAAATGCGGGACTTCATCTCGCTGGCTGCGGCTTTTGTGAAGGTCAGTACCAGGAGCTCATGGATGCCTGTGTGACTTTCGGGGTCTGCCGCGAGGCGGGTGATGCGTTCCGTCAGGACGGCGGTCTTTCCGCTGCCCGCAGCGGCGGATAAGAGGAGGTTTTTATTTCGGATGCGCAGGGCCTCTTCCTGCTGGGGTGTCCAACTCATGATGGCTCCTTTTTTTAATGAGGAATGAGGAATGAGGAATGAGGAATGAGGAATGCTGGTGCGGCGCATAAAAATCATGAAGCGCCGCGCTAACGGTTTTCTCGTATCGCAAACTTAAGGAAACGCTGATTAAATCGCAGAGTCAGCTTCTACAAGAATTTTTATACATAGCTTCGTCATAGCCCTCCTTAAATAGCTCGCTATTCGCGTCAGGTTATTCCTCGCTATGCATAAAAATCCAAGAGTAAAATCTGACAACGATTTAATCAGTGTTTCCCTAATCCCTAGCTACTAATCCCTAGCTACCAGTCCCTAGTCCCTAGTTACCAGTTACTCTTTCGCGCGTTCTTCCAGTTCTTTTTTCAGCGTGCTGTCGCTGGGGAGGCGCACGTAGTCATAGCTCTCTTCCTCTCGGCCAGGGTCGAAGCGGCAGATGGTGTGGTAGGGGCAGTAGCGGCAGGGAGTGATGCCCTTATAGCTGGCAGGGCAGATGGAGATGTCGCCTGCGATCATGCGGCTGTGGAGGGAGAGGATGTTTTTTCTGACGATGGTAAGGAGGGCGGAGAATTGCTCCTGCGTCAGGGCAGAAGCAGATCCCTTGTGGAGGCTGCCGTCGTTGGTGAATCTCACGGGCAGGCAGGAGTCGCTTTCGCCGGCGTCCTTGTCGAGGGACTTTAGGAGGGATGGATCTGCGAGGACGTAGCCGGAGGCGTGATCCTTTTCAGAAAGGTTGACGTTTCCATTCGGCGGGACCTGCTCGACTTTGGTGACATTGCCCGACAGGTAGATATACATGAGCGCGGCGGGGAGAAGCTGCTCTTCGGGATGTTCCTGCTCGACGGCGAGAAGATAGGTGAGAAGCTGGAGCTTCAGTCCGGCGACGATTTCTGCGAGCGTGGCTTCGGTATGGCCGGTCTTGTAGTCAAAGATGGCGATGGCATTGTCCTTCACATCGAAGCGGTCGATCTTTCCTGAAATGGTGAGTGTCTCACCGTCTTCCTTGGCAAGGTGGAAGAAGAAGGCTTTCTCAAGGTCTTTGGTATCGAATTCGCTTCGCTGGCTCCACGAGCGAAGGAAGGTGAGCGTTTCCCGGAAGGTACGGTCGAGGCTTCTTTTCGTATAGCGGGAGGTGGCATCGGAGGAGAGGATGCCGTACTTCATCTTTTCGGAGAGGGCGCCTGCGATGGTGGAGGAGATCTCGCGGATGTCTTCATCACTGGCGTCGCGCCACTGCCTTTTTTGCCGGGTGAGTGTGCTGCCGAACTGGTGAAGACCTGCGTGAAGGTAGTTGCCAAGGTCCAGGCTTTGGATCTCTCCTTCATCACGGGCTTCCAGTGCCAGGCCGTACTGGAGGAAATACTTGTAGGGGCAGCTGCGATAGGTCTCCAGACGTGTCATGGAGCTTACGTAGCGCCCGCCGGGCTGGAAGAGGGCGCGTGCGAGCTCTTGCGGCAGGGCGTCGGGGGTATTGCTGTAGGAGAGGGCGCGAAGCTTTTCGGAAAGGATGCGCTGCCAGTGGGGACTTGCCATCGCCCAGCGGGCGAGTGCGAGCCAAGGGGAGGTGCTTTCAGGCAGGCCTTCCTGCAGAAGGCGGGGAAGGAGCGAGAGGGCTTCCTCGGGGTTGGCAAAGAAACTGTGGTCGGGATCCTCCGGCGTGGGAGCGTGAGCGGCGGCGCATTCTGAGCTGTAGCCGAGCTTGGAAAGCTGGAGGGCCAGGAAGGATGGCTCGCATTCTTTTCCGTCACTTCCGAGCGATGGGGAGGTGAGGTAGAGCGCATCGGAGGCGCGGGTGAGGGCGAGATAGACGAAGAACTGCTCCTGATGGATCATCTGCATGAGATCATTCCCGAAGGTGAGCTGACTGTTTTCAGAGAGGGCCTGCTTTTCCCATGCGGAGAAGAAGCCGCTCTCTTCGACGCGCTTGGGGAATTCGCCTTCGATTACGCCGGGGATGAAGACGACCTTCGCTTCCATCGCATAGCCGCGGTCCATGCCTGTCACGGTCACATGGTCGAGTGTCGGAGGGATGGTGGAATAGGTGAGGGCAGAGAGACCGTCTTCGAAGAGGGCGCGGAAATCTTCCGCTGTCATCGCCTCATCCCCTGCAACGTGGACGATCTCATCCAAAAGGCCCAGTACCTTCTTCCATACCTGCAGGTGGGGGCGAAGGCCTGTCTTTTCAAAGGCGGCTTCATCCCATGCCGACAGGGTGTGAGGCACCTTCTCGCTGAGGAGAAAGCGGTAGAGTATGGCCGCGCGGTCTTTGGCGGAGACAGCGGATCTCCACGCTTCGGAAAGGGGATCGAGAAGGGAGGTGAGGCGCGTGCGCCATTCATTCACGCGGCGGCGCTCGGCGAGCTCGGCCTCGGACAGCGGCGGGGGCGTCTCATCGAGATCGCGGCAGCTGCGCTGCTCCCAGCTGTCATGCCATTGCCAGGGCCGGATGCGGCGGGAAAGGACGTAGTTTTCCAGTCGGTCGATCTCTTCCTGTGAGAATTCAGGAAGGAGCGAGGTCTTCAAAAGACGAAAGAGGGTGAGACGCTGCCAGCCTGCGTTCCTTCTGCCTGTTTCCTTTGCGAGAAACTGCAGCAGGAAGGAGGTGAGCATCACGAGCGGGTGGTTATTCATGGGATGCTTCTCATCGATGAAGCCGGGGATGCCGTAAGTGGCAAAGGAGCGGGTAAAGAGGTCGCTGTAGTTTTCCGGCGTACGCGAGAGGACGAGGATGTCACGGTAGCGAAGGCCCTTGTCTCGGACGAGCGATGTGATGGTGCGTGAAATGAGATCCACTTCTTCCTTCGGGCTTTCTGCGGTGATGAGGTGGAGCCCCTCCTTTACGCGCCCGTCCTCCGGGCGGGGGCGTGCGTGGCGTTCAAAGAAATGGCGTGCCATGAGAGAAAGGTCGCTGGTGCGGAAGCGTTTTTCTTCCGTGAGCACGATGGAGGAGGAATGGCGGATCGCACCCTGCATCTGGCTGTAGAGCTGATACGGCCGGGCGAAGTTCGGATTTTCCGCCGCCTCTTCCGGACTGTCCATCTGCAGTGTCATAGTGACTTCCTCGGCTGTGTGAACGAGCGCGGACACGATGCGGATCTTCTGTGGTGCCATGCCGTTGAAGCCATCGATCCAGATGTGGGAGCCACGGAGCTTCTCTGACTTGGGGATCTCTCGTGCGAGAAGGTCGAAGAGGCTCCCTTCATAAGCAAAATGCATACGCAGATAGTCGTGGTATGCTTTATATAAGAGGGAGAGGTCAGCGAGCTTTTTCCCTAGCGGTGTCTCGCCTTCCCTCTGCGAGGCGGCAAGGAGGTCGTCTTCTGTGACGAGAAACATGTCGAGCTGATGGAAGAAGGCGGTCAGCTTCTCCGAGAAATGCGGCTGTGATGCAGCGCGGAGGATCACCTGCAGTTCGTCCTTATGTGCCTCCAGAAGGCGGCGCAGGATGATCTGCTGGCCCAGCGGAGAAAGGGCATCGGCGACCGGCGAGTGCAGCTCTTGAAAAACGCGGTAGGCGAGGCGCGAGAAGCCGCACACCGTCACATCGATGAAGCCGGCGCCGGGGAAGGACTTGGCGAGCAGGTACTCCGCTGTATAGGTGCCCTGATCGGGGACAAGAAGGTAGGCGCGGCCGCCCGGTGTTTTTTTCAGATAGTCTTGGATCTCGCGGCAGCAGCGGGTGGTCTTTCCCGTGCCGGCGCGGCCGAAAATAAAATGCAGGCTCATAGAAGGCTCCTTTGGATGTGAAGGACTAGTGGCTAGGGATTAGGGATTAGAAGTGTCAAGTGACCGGTGACTCGTAACTGGGAGGCTAAGAGACTAGGAGACATCTGACATCTGACGTCTAACGTCTCAAGCGGGCATCGCCCATATATACTCGCGGCGAAGCCGCTTCCCCAACCTTGAACCCTGAACCCTGAACCCTGAACCCTTAAACCCAATCCCCTTTCATATGTTATAATACTAAGATTATTTTATAAGAAAAACAAGGAGAACAAACGAATGGGGGAAAAACTATGGACCCGTGAGTTCATCGGTATGGGTCTCACGAATTTCTTTTATTTCATGTCGCAGTACATCATGATTGCGGCGCTGCCGGTCTACATCATGGATGATCTGGGGCTCGGCGAGTGGGAGGCAGGGATGGCGATGACCTGCTTTCAGATCGGCACGGTGGTGTCCCGCCCGCTCGCAGGGCGTGTGATCGATGCGGTGAATAAGCAGCGTCTGCTCCTCATCGTTTCCGTGCTGCTCTTTCTCCTGATGACGGGCTTTCTTCTCGCGTATCGGTTGGAGATCGCGCTTTCGCTGCGACTCATTCACGGGATCGTCTTTGCACTGGGGACGACGGCTTCGGCAGCGATGGCGGCGCTCGTGCTTCCTAGCCGGCGGAAGGGAGAGGGGATCGGCTACTTTGCGGTCTGTGGAAATATGGCGATGGTCGTGGGGCCCCTGGTGGGGCTCATCCTCATCGAGCATTTCGGCGCGTCGGTGCTGTTTCTCTTTCTTTCTTTGATGGCTGCGTGTGCGATCGTTTCCGGAAATGGGAAACGGCTGCCTGCGCGCGTGGTATGTCCTTCGGGAGAAAAGCAGCGCGGATTTCATTTTTCGGATTTCTTTGAAAAGAAGGCGCTTCCGGCGGTCATCCTGGGCGGGCTTGTCTTTTTTGCCTACGGCGGTGTGCTGACATTCATTCCCATGTACACGAGAAGCCTTGGTATAGGCTCTTACACGAGTCTCTTCTTCCTCGTCTTTGCGCTCGTCATCGTCGTATCCCGTCCGTTTGTCGGCTACCTCTTCGATCACCATGGCTCGGACTATACGGTGTATCCGGGCTTCCTTTTCTTCTCGGCGGGCTTTCTCCTCTTCTCGCAGGTCGATGGGCCTTTCCCCCTGCTCCTCTCCGCGGCGGTGCTGGGGATCGGCTTCGGCGCGCTGGCGCCTGCCTTCCAGACCATCGCGGTCAGCAGCGCCCCTTCTTCCCGCGCGGGTGTAGCGACGTCGACCTATTTCTGGTCGCTGGATATCAGTGTGGGCTTTGCAGCGGCCTTCCTCGGGCTTTTTGCGGAGGCTTTCGGCTATTCTTTCATGTATGGCGGGATCTGCCTCGCCTCTTCGCTTGCCGGAGCGGTGTATTACTTCATGTGGAGAAGGGGAAAACAAATGAGGAATGAGGAATGAAAGTGGCGGCTTCGCCGCGATCGATGACGAGGTCGCAGCTGTTCTGGCATTCGTTATCTCACATACGACGTTT
>ERZ1108170.212-NODE-212-length-49515-cov-4.647473_pt1 | contig 49515 bp, 42 predicted proteins | sample MGYA00403705_ERZ1108170 | MGnify/ENA primary metagenome ERZ1108170 (study PRJEB35170, sample SAMEA104062422) | human gut metagenome | biome: human gut; feature: human-associated habitat; material: faeces | place: Denmark | collected 2012-06-15 ...
CCGGCTTATTTCCGATTCCATGCTTCTTAAGCTCCGCCTGCGCCGGCGGATAAATCGGATTCCCAATGCCATTCCAGATTTCTTCGGTGCTGGTGGCAGCCGAGGCTATCTCGAAGCAGTCGGTGAGCCCTCGTCTGGCGACGAGGTCCTTTAGGATGAATTCTGCCATGGGGGAACGGCAGATGTTGCCTAAACAAATGAAGAGAACTTTTATTTTTCTTTGCATATATTAGTATAACCTCTTTCTCATAGAACCTTATCTTGGTATAGCTTAGCATATTTTACTCTTTCTTGGTAGGTAAAAAGAGTACAAACAGAAGTAAATTTACCACTTGTAGTGTTATACAACGGCACCAGGAAAATGATTCAAATTCACATTTTTTCAAATCATCGTTTATATTTGCTTCGTTAAACTTCTCTACGTTTCCCATCTTCATAGTGATTCTCCATCTTCTTCTAATTTTAAACATTTCTGATAAATAATACTTTAATTATACCCTCTAGCATTACTATTAACCAAAATCAACCCATACTACGAGGAGAAGAAAGAAATCAAGATTCTGGAATATATTGCCAATGCCACCTAAAATAGAGAAAATAAAATGATTGTTACAGGCTTTATATTTGTCGTTGTATAGCATAATCCATATATCCTTGCTATGTATCCACTGAACAACAAGAACCTCCTCCCCAATTTTATTAGTTTCTACTCCAATAATCACATGATTAGGTTCACCAAACACTCTATGAACTGTATCATTCAGCTTCGTTTTCTTTTGAGCTTCATAGTTAATTTCCTTTACCTTACGTTCATATTCCTTGTGTATCGCAAGCAGCTCATTTTTATAAAATGTCGTTAGGATCCAGCTTTTTAATCTTCCCATATTTATTCTTTCTCCACTAATTCCCAACCGCGAACTCCTCTTGAAGTATCCAATGTATACTTTTTAGAACACTCATCACAACTTATCCAAACATCATGATCGCGAAATCCAGGAATATTATCATGTTCTTCTATGATTTTTCCTTTCCCGCAAGGGCACTCATATTCGTATCTCTCCGTATCACCCTCTCCTGCACCATATCCTGGATGATTTTCTTCTGAAGAATATATCAACTTTGTTCTCATATAGCTTTACCTCCTCATTAATAATATTGCTCAATGTAACTGTATGCCCGATCAAAAACTTCTTTATCCTTAATCTTATATTTGATCCAGACAACACTACGAAGTGCTTTTTTCACTTCATTTCTTCCAGTATTTGTGTCCTGCCAGCCATCAAAACGCACAATTTTGACAATATCATCTATGTCGTTTACGATACGCTCAACCATAATAGGTGTTTTTTCATTTCGTACACCATTAAACAGTTCCGTCAGTGCAGCTTTTCCCTTATCAATTTCTTCTTCAGGTACCACTTCTTTTTCCGCCTGTGCAGCTTCCTTAGCCAACTGCAATAACAGCTTTAAGAATTCAATACTATTGATAAGGCCCTGTTCATGTCTTTCTCTTAAATCCTCCAGCTTCTGTCCCAATTTGACAAACTTTTCCTCACGTCCATGCTTTTGGATCTTTGCTACAAGGTCAATTTCCACCTTCATGGTTGTTTTCTTAATATTTTTCTGCTTTTCAATAAACTGATCAATTAGTGTAGCATCCAGGCTTATGATTTCTTCATCTTCATGAGCATCTCCTACTTCTAAGTTCTGATGCACAAGCTCCATTGTCTTTGCACCTAATGCTGCCCAAATTAGACCGCCACGACCATCGGTCGGTTTAACTGATTCATATACGCGGCTTAACCATTGATAGTCAAAACTATATGTATTCAGAAATGGATCCGGCGAAAGCGCATTCCATGCTTTATTCAATACACGATAGTCCGCACCAAACTGGTCCTTCTCTTTATTGGTAGGCAAACACTCCTGCGCGGCAATCAAGCCTTCCCAGCCTTCAATTGTCCTATCTACTCCCATGAAGTAACTAAGGCATTTACGCATTAGTGCTGGTACCTGTTTCTTTACTTCTTCTATATTGGTTATAACTTTCTTCATGCCGGCTTCATCAAAATCAAGCGCTTTAGCAACATTATCAAATATTCCGATATAATCAACTATCAGACCATGCGTTTTTCCATCATCATAAGTTCTATTTGTACGACAAATAGCCTGTAACAGGGTATGATCCTTCATTGGTTTATCCAAATACTGTACCTGAAGAATAGGTGCATCAAAACCCGTCAACAACTTAGCTGTTACAATTATTAATTTCAAAGGATCTTTCGGATCTCTGAAATGATCCAGCACTTTTGCTTCCTCATCACGATTACGACGATATTTCTTAAACTTATCCTCTTTATCGTTGTTGGTATCCATAACAATAGTTGATGCATCCGGCCCTAAAATTTTATCCAGTTCTTCCTTATACATCAAGCAGCACTCACGATCATAAACTACAACCTGGCCTTTATATCCATTTGGCTCAATTTTTGTTGTATAATGCTTGGCTATATGTTCGCATACCTTTTTGATTCGTTTCTTATCATACATAATGGCTTTCATGTTAACACGTTTTGAAAGCTCTGCACGATCAGCATCTGAAAGTCCCTCCGTCAACTCATCAAATTCTGCATCGAGCTTATCTTGATCAACACGTAAATCCACCGGTACCGGTTCAAAATTCAACGGAAGAGTTGCATTATCACGAATAGAATCTGAGAATGAATATTTACTCATGTATCCCGACTTATCTTCTACCGCACCAAATGTCTTAAATGTGTTCTTGTCTATTCTGTTTATAGGCGTACCTGTCAAACCAAAGAAGAACGCATTTGGAAGTGCTAGTCTCATTTTCTCACCAAGATCACCTTCCTGTGTTCTATGAGCCTCATCAACCATAATGATAATATTATCACGTGGATTTAACTCTTCTGTTACGTCTCCGAATCGGAAAATAGTTGTAACAGCTATTTTTCTCTGGTCCTGACGGAAAAAGTTTATTAATTCTTCTTTCGTAGATAATCCTACAAGATTCGGAATGTCTGATGCATTAAAGGTTGCTGTAATCTGAGTTTCCAGATCCAATCTATCATCTACTATAATTACTGTAGGGTTATTAAGCTGCGGTACCTGACGCAATTTCTGTGCAGCAAACACCATCAGAAGCGATTTACCAGAGCCCTGGAAATGCCATATAAGTCCCTTCTTTGGATAACCATTTTTTACACGTTCTACAATAAGGTTTGCCCCTTCATACTGCTGGTAACGGCAAATAATCTTATACTTTCTATGTTTCTTATCCGTCGCAAACAATGTAAAGAATTCAAAAATATCCATCACCCTATACGGCTGTATCATATCAGCCATACTAATTTGGACTTCTGCAAGACTTCCTTCATTCTTATTTTCCGCAGTATGCCAAGGCCCCCACATATTCACCGGCATTCCAACAGAACCGTATCTATAGCACTTTCCTTCTGTTGCAAATACAAAGATATTTGTTGCAAACATCTCCGGAACACTTTTTTCATAACTGGTAATATCTTCCGCACCGTCAAGCCAGGTAATTGCTGCTCTTACAGGTGTCTTTAACTCTCCAATAGCAATCGGCAACCCGTTAATTAAAAGCACAATATCAAAGCGCTTTCCATTCTCTTTCTTCGGATACACCCACTGGTTTGTGACAACATACTCATTTTTATCAAGCATTCCATTCTGTTCTGTTCCAAAGAATGATACTGAAATAGCTCGTCCATCTTTTCCAAACGGAAATGAATTTTGTTCAAACACAAAACGCTTAAAAGCCTCATTCTGAGTAATCAAGTTATTCTCATCTATTGACATTATCAATGCTCTTAATTTGTAAATAACTTCATCCGCTCTGGATGGTTCTTCAGCTATTGCCGGATTCAGTCGAATGAGTGCATCCTTTACCATCGACTCAACCATAACATCTGTATAATCTCGATCCAGATTTTCTGCTTCAACATACTTCCACCCAGCCTTGCTCAAGGTGGAAATCGCCATCTGTTCAATAGTGTTATCTTCATTAAACATAAGCCATTCTCCTTCCTTAACCTAAAATTACTTTCAATAGCACATTTGCAATAATAGATGCAATAGAAACAACTACCGCTCCCACAGACATCCACTTAGAAAATCTTGCTGATTTCTTTGCTGATTCAGCATTTAATATTGCAAGTTCCAACTGCTGCTTTAATATCTCTACCTGCTTATCTGTGGCGTCCGCCTGCTTAGAAGTACCCTTTGCTATTGCATTTAGTGCTTCTATCTGCGGGCCATACTGAGCACTGATTTGCTTTACTACATCATCTGCCTGTTCTTTAAAAAACGTATCCTCATACTTAATAGGATCAATATGTGGTAGCTCAGCTTTAGACATCATTGACGTAAGGTCAGGTACATTTGGCAGCACAAATTCTTTATTTCCAAAATCCATTTATCGCACATCTCCTTTCCAAATTTTGATTTATCGCTCTGTTTATAAAATTCAACAAACCTTTCCTGCAATTCTAAAGGAGGAAGTATACACTGAAAATTTCTCATCTCTTTCATTGGCATTCTTGGCATCTGCCCTCCTGCTGATAATCCATTAGCATAGGAAACAAATTGATCTCCTCGAAGTAAATTAAACAAGAAGTACTTATTTAAAACTCTTTCATCCGGCTTCAAGCCAACCAACTCCGTAGTTGCATATCCAAAGTCATCCGGAACTATAACCTTATTTAAATATGGCCTTAGCTTGGAATATAAAACCATTGTATCGTCAAATGTGGATGTTGAATTTCCAATATTCTCTATTGACTCATAAACCTTTGCAACCACATAGCCAGAGTAAGATTCAATCATGTCCAGATTGAGCCACCAATATCTTTCTTGCTTCGGAATACTTGGTCTGCACTCTGGAGCAACGCTCTTTAATGGTTTAGTCTCCCATCCTTTATCATTTGCAATTGGATCTCCAAACAGCTCGATAAATTGAGACTTTACAAGCTCGTCTGTTTTCGCCAATAATAACTTATAATTCTGCATTGTAGCATTTATTGACCATAACACCTTTGCCAATTTTTTCTGAGTATCTAAATCCGGCAAAGAAAATTTCAATTCTCTCAAATCACGCCAATTTATGGTAGGTGATAACGATCCTACCGATATTTTTATAGCAGCATCAAGAAAGTAATCTGAGCTGATAAATAAAGGAAAAAAATCTTTATCAACAATTTTCTCATTTGGTCTGAGAACCATTCCATGTGCCGAGAAAATCCCGTCAAATGGAGCTATAGCTACTTTTTTTTGATATGCACGTCGTTTGCCAAAGAGAACATCACCCTTTTTCATGAGTAACTTTTCTCCCTTTGGAGCCACCTCCGAACCCCAGCGATGAACCTCCAAGTCCATGGAATCAAGATGCTCAAGTCCAATATACGTATACTTGTCACTTTCTTCCGGCTTCTTTTTTTCTGTGCTATTAATAGCAATCTGATCAAACCTGTATTCTGACATGTTATGCAGCACCTCCCAACGCGATAAATTGAGAGTTGCAATTAACCAATGAACTTTCTGTATGAATTCTTAACATTTGCCTGATTCACCATTGCGTATTGTAATGTCGTGTCAATACTCTGATGTCCAAGCAGGCTTTGTACCTGCTCAATAGGCATTCCTTTATCAATAGCAACCGTTGCAAGCGTTCGTCTGAATTTATGCGGGTGGACTTTATGCAAATTGAGCTCTCTACCAATTTTCCGTAGCCTGATCTCCACTCCACTTATCAACAGCCTATCATGCGGTTTTTGTAATGTAACAAAAAGAGCTTCATTATCATCCGTTCTTTCATCCAGATATTTTTGTAAATGTATCTTCGTCCTGGCGTCAAAGTAAACTCTACGCTCTTTTTCACCCTTTCCAAATACAACACATTCCCTATGTTCAAAATCAATGTCTGCACGATTTAGCTTTACCAGCTCACCAACGCGAATTCCCGTTGATGATAGCAAATCAATCAACGCTAAGTCTCTGGCATTGTCACACTGATCACGCATTAACTCTAAACTTTCATCTGAATACGTCTCCTTTACGGTTTTACCCGCTTTGACCTTGTGTATTCTTCTTACCGGACTTTTTATAATATAATTCTCATCTTCCAGCCATGAGTAAAAACTAGAAAGTATTCTTCTTACATTATCAAGTGTCACTTTACTTACATTGCCTTTTTGCTGATATTGATCCAAATATTGTCTTAATGCTTCTGTCGAAATGCTTCTTGCACTCTTATTGAGTTCATCAAGCATATTTCGAATAGTTGACTCATAATATCTTAAAGTCTTGTCTGAGCATCCCTCCACACGCTTTGCAGAAATAAATAATTTCAAAAAATCCTGCTCATCTGTACTTTCAGCATTAAGCTCTGGAACTTGCAGCAATTTCTGCGAAAGTACTTCTGTTACCTTATTCAACTGCTTAAGAGTTAACTCAGACTCCAGTTCATGCTTAATCTCGTTGATAATTTGTTCTACCATAACATTTCCTCCTAAAATCTTTAATATTCCATGAGAAAATGTCGACAGTTCTTAACCTAAGTTATCCTTTATTATCTGTTTATACGTTGCAGTCAGCTCATCTAATGCTCGATTCAGTTCAAATTTTGATTTATCGCTCTGTTGTGTGAAAGAAATAAAAGCTTTCTGTAATGTCTGATCAGCGTCAGGCATAAGCAATCCATGTAACTTGTCTTTATTAATTGACAACACAGTACTTCCTTGTCCCATATCTGAAATTTCACTTTCCATTACTCTAAATGCATACAAGAAAAATTCATTGTACTCGGATGATTTTTTACTCCTAATGGCTGCCAATCCTCGTCCAATGCAACATGCATCCTCAGTAATATTGACTGCTCCGACAGGTGCTCTCACTGACATCAAAACATCTCCCGCTTCCGCCATACGCGTTGGCTCAGTACAAAACATATGGCTTTTTACATATTTATCTGTAAAATCTCCACTCCCTTGATTAAACGGAACACCCTTTCCTTCTATGTTGTACGTATCTGATTTAGGCGATTGTCCCATGACAATATCCGCTATTGTTTCAAGTTTTACCTTCTGCGTATTTTTAAACAGCTCGATAAATTGAGATTTCACAAGTTCATCAGTTCTTTTTATCAATTCCTGATATGACTTTCTTGTGTCCTCTATTGCCCATAATGCTTTTGCAAGCTCACGTTGTTTTTCCTTAGTCGGAAGCTCAAATTCATAATTTTGCAAATGCGTCCATTTTACTCTTGGAGAAAGAGATCCTGCTGATTTTCCCACAGCAAAATCAAACAAATCATCATTCTGTATAACAAACGGAAGTAGCTCAGGTATAATCTTGTCTTCCTTAGCTTCTATTACAGTAATATCCCCAGAACATATTCCATCAAACGGTGCCACTGCAGCTTTTTTTAAATAAGCCCTTCTTCTACCAAATAAAATATTTCCTTTTCTGAAAACTTTGGTAAATGTATTCTCTGTATTTAACTCCCAATTCTGCAAAGTTATTTGCTCCGGTGTGAGATGTTCTAAGCCAACAATCGGATACATACTTTTATCTTCTTTGCAGGTTTCCTTATGCTCGATTGCGACATCGCCTAAATGCACTCTGCTCATACCTTACTCCTTTCTCTCCAGCATCTGATTTAACAAATCGAAACTTTCGTTCATCTCAGCAGATGCTTCTTTCCATGAGTCATATTTCTCTTGAACTGATCTATCATCGACATTTTCTTTAATGGTCTGTGCTTTTACATAAAGAGGAATACTTAACGAATAATTATTCTTTGCTGTATCCTCAATCGTAATAACTTTTGCAAACTCAGGTTCATCTTTATAGTTCTCATATGCATTTGCAATATGCTCTATATGCTCTTTTTTTAGAGAGCTCTGAGCATTTTTTCTTTCTACTTCATTTACAGCATTTATAATAAGGATCTGGCCTCGTCTCTCAGGACGCTTTTTCATCCGACAAATCATTATGCATGCTTCCATCGGAGAATTGTAAAATAAATTTGCTGCTAATCCTATAATACACTCGACCACATCGGACTTAATCAATTTTTCGCGCATTTCATTTTCTTCATTTCTGAATAAAACTCCATGCGGAAACAATATCGCGCATCGTCCTGTTTCCGGATCAAGACTTTTAATGATATGCTGTAAAAAAGCATAATCAGCTCGGCCTTGTGGCGGTACTCCTAAAAAGTTTCGACCGTATTTATCTGTTTCAAATGCATCTCTATCCCACTGATTTATTGAATATGGTGGATTGGCCAATATCAAATCAAACTGCTGCAGTTTATCACCTTTTATAAAAGCTGGATTCTTTAATGTGTCAGCATTTACAATGTTAAAATCCTCTACACCATGAAGAAACAGATTCATTCTTCCAATAGCTGATGTAAGCGAATTTATTTCTTGACCATATATAGCCACATTTCTCCATTCTTTCTTCTGTGCCTTTAAATATGCAATAGCAGAAATAAGCATTCCTGCACTTCCACAGGTTGGATCATATATTGTCTCTCCCGACTGTGGCTTTAACATTTCTGTCATCAGATGTACCACTGTTCTATTGGTATAAAACTCCTGCGCCGTATGTCCGCTATCGTCTGCGAATTTCTTTATAAGATACTCATAACCATTACCCAATTCATCTTCCGGACAATTTTCCAGAGATAATGTTTTGGTACTAAAATGCTCTATTAAGTCCTTTAATAATCTATCCGGCAATCGTCGTTTGTTCGTCCACGCGCCATCTCCAAAAATTCCTTTTAACACCGGGTTAGCAACCTCTATTTTATGAAAAGCCTCGATAATCGCCACACCTACATTCTCACTTGTATTTCTTATGTCATTCCAATGTGCTCCTTTTGGAATTTTGAACTGATGATTCTCTTCCCACTCCAAGGCTTCCTCATCACCATATTCCTCCAATATGTGCGCATTCTCCTCATCATATACATCACATATACGTTTCAAAAACAACAGCGGAAATATATACTGTTTATAGGCCCCTGCATCTATACTTGTACGTAATTTTACTGCCGAACCCCATAAATATGACTGCAATTCTTCCTGGGATATTCCTTTACTCATTTACGTAGCCCCCTTCGATAAGTAGTTCTTTCATATATGCTTCTGCCTTTCTTGTTGCCTGCAATGCTTCAAAGTATTGCTTTCTTACCTCCTCTGGAGGTGTTACTTCTTGCTTCTTTTTTTCAACATAATTGTTTATAGCAAGCGAATACTCTTTGTCTCTAATTTCTTCCAGCGTTACCACCTTTGACTTTTCAACTACATCCTGATAATCCGTATAGAGATTAAATATCTCTTCTACATCTGTATCAGACATAATATTCTGTGCTCTCTGAGGTGTATAGATATTAGAGGCATCTATCATACATACTCTTCCAATATGATTATGCGTCTTTGCATTATTAAGGAATAAAATGCATGCAGACACACCTGTGCTGTAAAATATTCCTCCTGATAAAGCAATGATACATTCTAGCTTATCAGACTCAACGAGCTGCTTTCGTATTTCACCTTCTTTTCCACTCCGAAAAAGAACTCCTTGTGGTAATACGACTGCACATCTTCCGGTTCTTGCATTCATTGACATAATCATGTGCTGCAACCACGCGTAATCTGCTCCCATCTTATCTGTCGGGCATCCCCACATATTTCTTCCGTATTTATCAGTTTCAAATGCTACTGCCCCCCAATCCTTCCAAGAAAATGGTGGGTTAGCTAATACACAATCAAATCTTTTTAATTTGCCATTCTCCAAATAATTAGGCTGTCTAAGAGTATCACCTTGTGTAATCTTAAAATCTCGACCGCCATGTAAAAACAAGTTCATTCTAGCTATCGCTGATGTTGCAAGATTCTTTTCTTGACCATACATCTTGCCATACGTCATTTTATCATCATGGATATACCGTATAGCTTCTATAAGCATTCCACCAGTACCGCATGCCGGATCATATACAGTATCACCCGCTTTAGGATCGAGAAGTTCTACCATGAGTTTCACTATAGAACGTGGTGTGTAGAACTCTCCCGCATTTTTCTTGGACAAATCTGCAAACTTCTTAATCAAAAATTCATAAGCATCTCCCATTACATCTGCAGAGTAATTCTTGTTTCCCACTTTAATTTTTGACATATGCTCAATTAAATTCTTTAATCGTTCATCATCTAACTTGTTTTTGTCTGTCCAGTTTGCATCATCAAAACTGCTAAATACGCCGCTAAGTGTTTCAGGATTAGCCCTTTCAATACCTGTCATCGCCCTTACTATCGCTGTTCCAACATCTTTACTTGTATTACGGACATCTTGCCAATGACATCCTTCTGGTATTATAAAGCTATGATTTTCCGGAAAAGCTGCAAATTCCTCATCTCCGCCTGATTCTTCCAGGGCATCTTGCAATTCTTCATCATATACATCTGAAACTCTTTTGAAGAATAAAATTGGAGTAACATAACTCTTGTATTCATCCTGATTTATTGGGCCTCTTAAAATATTACACGCCTCAAACAAGTGATTAAATAATTTCTGACTAGTTGTTTCTTCATTTTCACTGGTTGATTCTTTTAACTCCATATCTGCTGTCTCCATAGCTGATTGAATCATTTCTGTTCTACCTCCCATCTTGACATTATGTTTTTTATTTCGTTCAACGCCTATGCTTACATCATCATTAACTTTTTCCATTTTAGGAGGATATACATTTTCAAAGTCTATCAATATGTTCAGCAATCTTTCATCTAAAAAGGTTAATGCATGCTTACGTATTTCCGTTGGAATACCATAATATGCTTCAGCAATTCCTCCTGTAATAGCTGCAAGTGTATCGCTATCACCACCAATCGAAATGGCATTTCTTATTGCATCCACAAAATTTTTCGACTCAAAGAAAGCCATCATCGCCTGCGGCACTGTATTTTGACAGGTTTCATTAAACTCATAACTATTTCGAATTTCATCCAATGTAAAATTCATAGGATAATAATTGTCATTTATATAATCTCTTATTTCTAATATATTTTTTCCTTCTCTGGCTAACACTATAGCTACTGCTGTTGCTTCTGCACCTTTCAATCCTTCCGGATGATTATGGGATATCCTTGTTACCATATTAGCCATTATCTTTGCATCTGTTATATCCCTTGCAGCAAACCCACAAGCGCTTACACGCATTGCTGCCCCATTTCCAAAACTGTTATATGGTTTCGGATCTTTCTCATATATCCATTCATAAAAACTACCGCCATAGCCGCAGTCCGGATATGGTCTTCCTATTTCTTGCATATATTTAATTGCATTAGCACTCAAATCACTGTGATCTTTCTTACTACTTAAGATAGCCTTAGCCACTGCCAATGACATCACACTATCATCAGTAAAAAAACACTTATATGTAAGGAATTCAAAATCCTTCGCTCTGTAATTGTTCCATTCAAATCTCGAACCAACAATATCTCCTATAATTGCACCTAACATCAATTCACCTCATTATATTTTTTCTCGCAATTTTGACAGAACACTGTTCCAGCGTTCTTCCGCTGCATTAATAGTTTCAAGATACCTTGATAATTCTTCATTGTACTCTTTCTCAACAGCAATCTGCTCATCCATTGGTGGAACAGGAACCTCCATAGATTTAAGGTCCTTATAACTAATATTGATAACCACTGTTCCCTGCTGCTTAGCTGTTAAAATTTTATTTCCCAACGGGCTATCTAAAAACAGTTTCAAATATGTTCCCGACAGTAATTCTTTGTTCGGACGTACAACAATTACATTAGAATGTGCAATACAAGGATATCCTTGATCTTTAAAAATTGATATTCTTATTGCTGTTCCTCTCGCAGGTAAAAGCACATCGCCATTCTGTAAAATGTAATTTGTGACTTTACGCTCCTCTTCATCAATGTGATCCAGATGGTCATAGTCAATTCCATAGTCCTGAAGATTTGAAATGTTAACTACGCCTATTTTCCCTATCGGATCTTTCTTGGATATTGCCTTTCCTCTAAACACTTCAGCAACATTCCCCAGTTCCTCTTTTCGAATCAGTGAATTTTCAAATTTAAGCCAATCTTCATCCTGAGAAGCAAATATCCTATCAACATTCCAATCATCCATTTCAGTAAGCTCGTCGCTGAACACAAATGTCTCATCCTCTGTGATAAGTTCATTCACACCTTCTTTTCTAGGATTAGCTGTATCTGTTTTTAACCTTTTTATAATAACATCCTCTGTTCGGCCCGTAGTCACTGTGAATAAAAATGTTTTTATTCCTGTATTTATAAACAGGCCAACCGGAAGCTCATCGATTTCTAAAAGTTTATACATCGACTGAATAAAATTTCTAAGCTCACGTACTCTTCCTGCTGCAAAAGTAATTCTTGCTGGTAAGAGTATTGATAGTTTTCCATCCGTATTTAAATGAAGTGCTAAATTTTCAAATGCTACCAAATCATACTCTCTGCAAATAAACTGGTTATCATCCTCAGCCATATCACGTCCACCAAAAACAGGAACGCAAAAAATAAGATCAAATTTTTGCGAACTAAATTCATACTCATAAATACTCGTTAGCAGCACATCTACATTTTCATGCTTTCCAAACATTTCTTTTAACATGTGATAAGAAAAAGCATTCATGGATGTAATCGTATACCGGCATTCCTCATGATTTTGCACAATATCCATCAAATATGGTGTGTATTTTTCAGCTTCAGCTATGAGCACCGTTTTTGTAGATTCGCTAAACTGCTTTGCCATTTCGTTAATGAGAGCTTTGGGAACTCTAAACATTTTCTGTGGATCATATAAGTTGAGTATCTCTTCCCATGTAATTTCCGGATCAAAAGCTGAGCAAACTGTAAAAAACTTTTCCTCATCTTGAAACGGATTCACTATTCCCCAGTCATCTACTATGTCACGCATTGTGTTATAAAGTTTTTCTCTGTCTTGTATTTGCAACTGTCCCTCATAAATTTCACTAAGTTTTTTCAGGACCGCAATCGCTTCAACCGCTTTATCTGATGTTGTCACGCCTCTTACAGCATTATATAAGCTCCAAACAGTATCTATCTTATTCTGGTTAATCATTCACTTCCACCTCCAGGAACTTTATCATAGTCATAATATATCACGCAGTGTACATCTGTCAATATTGTTTTGCATTTTGGTATTCTAATACCAAAATACTTTTAAGCGGGTTTACAGTGTGTTTTTCGCGCATTTATTCCATAAATAATAAACAATGCACATATGCGCATTACTTTTTGGTATAAAAAAATCGAGATTTTTTCAATCTCGAAATGTATATATAGCCCTCTAAGCCGCATAAATACGGCATTTCTTGTTGTTTCTTTCTATAACTTCATCATCCACAGAAACACTATATTTTGTATTAAACGTGCACAACTATACTACATTTGGTACTTAGTGGGGGGGTATTGTCCTATCTTTTGAGCAAAAGTAAATATGAAAATCCTTTATTTATAGGCTTTCTCCGACTTTTGCACTAATGTCACTATCCCTCTTTGCATTAGCCAAACAAGCAAAATAAGGGTATCTATACCTTCGTAATTATATTCTTAGCCGTGCTGATAATTTTAGGACCATTCTTTTTTGCCACAATTACGCATGTTGTTAGTGCACCTAAAATAACACCACCTTTTCTCACATGCTTGGCAGCATTATCCATTTTCTTATGATCATCTCTATTCAGCTTTTTCTTTTGAAACTTCTCCGCCATCTGACAACACCTCCAATAATTTATCACCAGTAACTTCAAGTGCAACATAATCATATGATTTGCCGCTTTCTACACATTGTTTCTTTTCAATTTCCACATACTGTGATGCATGATTATAAAACATATCATCAAGATCAACACCCTTGTGCACCAACTCTATAGACTTAAGTTTACCAAAATCTATACTATCCAAAAAAGATATTCCTTCTTCAAATGTCTGTTCAACAGCAGCCATTTCACCTTTATATTCATATGCTCCTGCAATCATCTTTGTAGCTTGCAAATACATTTCGTAGCATTCCTGAATATTTTCAATTTCATCATCCTTTTTGTTCTGATAATTATTATGAGCCAATGTATTTAAGAAAAGCACCACTCTACTCTCTGGCAAAGGTTCAAAATCCTCTATTCGTCGAACCATTGATTTACCAATTTGCTCCCGGCCTAAAAGTAAATTGTGGATTCCCAGCCGCATCTGCTCATTCCTATCGTTTTCATCTTGTAGTGTCAAAGCAAGCATTATTTCTTTTCTTCCCGCTTCAATAAATGCTACTCTATCATCCTGCAGTCCACATTCAATCATTTTAACTGTCTGATAAGTTTCTTCTACTCTTTCTGACAACTGGGCCATTTGCTGTTGCATATATATATTATGATAACTATTGCAAATATCTTGAAAAGGATTACCCTGTATAAATTCTTGCTGCTTAATTGGCAAGTCATCTACAAATCGATATTGTCCGGTTTCAGCCTTTCTCATTAATGTGGGCCATTCTATTCCCGTTGTTTTATTCTGATTAATAAAATACTCGCCTGCTTCATATTGCTTTTGATACTGTGCTGGTATTTGAACAACATATTCAACACCTTTTTCTATTGTAGATGCAATTTCTGCAATGTTAACATATTGTGCCAGTCTATCAACAGCGCCAGCAAAATCAATATTTGTCATTCCTTCATGAATTTTAAGGATTTTGTTACCTTTACTATCTAAAACAATCTCTCCCTCTAATTTTTCTGTTTCTTCAGTTGAAATAATCTCTTTATTTACAGTCATTTCACTGCGAATTTTTTCTATCAATGTTAAATCCGCCGACAACCATTGAACTGAATCTAGCTCATCCTTCCTTAACCACTTAGCTGCTTCTGCTTCCTTCAGAACTAGCTTACCAGTTATTGTCTCACACCAAAAACAGTCCATTGAAAGATGGAAATTAGGATAATCATATTCGATGGTATCAATCAAATCGTATACTTCGATTTTCGTATCCAATTCTTCTTCAATTTCACGTTTTAATGCCTGCTCCGGTGTTTCCCCTTCTTCTATTTTTCCACCTGGGAATTCCCATTGACCTTTAAATTCTCCGTAGCCCCTTGCCGTAGCGAATATTTTATGCTTTTCTTTTACCGAATCACAAATAACTGCGGCAACACCTCTAACTGTTTTCATTTATTAACCTTCTTTTATATTTCAAATTTTGTTCCTATTACACTATCATCTTCACCACTAATTAGTTTTCCTTGTACATATTTTTCAAAAATATTTAATGATAGAAAAGTTACCACTTCATCCCTATCATGTAACTCCATTTCAAGAGGTTTCGATGATACAAAGAGCATATGTACTTTTATTTTTTCTTCAGTTCCAATAAATGCTTTTAATTTATCAGGCTCCGCCAAAACTAGATCATAACGTTTCCTGCAATGTTCATAATAGCCATTTTTCCCAAACATTTTATTATAATCATTAACAGTTCCACTAGCATTTAAAGAATCTGAAAAATACTTGGATTCAATCAAGTAAAGTTCCTTTGCAGTTTTGCTAAAGAATACAATGTCATAGTCACCATAGTTTTCCTCTTTTTTACCAAAGATATTATCATAATCAACATCCCTTAAATCAATATCTGGTGAATAATTAGCTCGTAAAATTTCTTGTAATTTTCCAAGTAGTACATCTGATAACTGCTTATTTCTCTTTTCCATAGCAATTTTCAGCTCATCTGTTTTATCTGGTATAGTATAATAGCTTCCTCCATTATTAAAATACGAATACCATAATTGTTTTGCTTGTTCAATCGCACCATAAGAAATGAATATATTTCCATCTTCCAATTCGATAAATGGCATTATCTCATGCCTTACCTTATTTGCACCTACAATCCATATAATGGATTCATTTTTCCTTACAAATTTCTGTAATTTGTCTTTTGTAAGTACAAAACTATTATAAAATTTCTGTCCATCAACAGCCGGCGTAGAATAGCGACCAGCGGCATCTATAAATTCCCTTTTGGAAATTACAGTAAGTGCTTTGTCATCCTTCCTTAATACTATATTTTCAAAATTCTGTAACACTGCAAGAAAAGGTAAAAATTGGACATTCATTTGTTTAAAAAATCCTTTTCCAAATTCAGTATTATCAGCTTCAACCGTAAACATATTATCATTCAGAGAATCTTGATTTCCAACTATTGCTGTATTAAAAAATATAAATGGATGGTATTTTAACAGCTCTGCTGGAATATCGTCTCTTAATGTGATCCTTAGTCCATAGTATGTATTATCTTCACCAACATTCTTCGATAATGACAATAAAGAAATACTTCTTGACGCCAAACCATATAAAAACATATCTATAATAAGTTCATCGTCCATTACAAATTGTTTCTTTAGATTGATATTTTTTATGTTCACGTCATGCTGCAGTAAGATGCAATTCTCTATCCAAATATTGCACGCATCAATTATGTTCCTTTCTATTTGTGAATTCTTAATGAATTCATCTAACAACTCTGTCTCTTCAATATTTTGCTTTACTAACTGGATTCTAGCGTCTTTTTCTTTTAGATATAGCGAATGAACTTCATCAAATATATAATGCAACTTAAGCAACATGGCATATGTGTCTTCCGTTTCTATCCTATGGACCATTCTCTTCTGAATTTTTTCAACTATCCCTTTTAATACGTTTATTGCCGTATTTCTATCCGTTATTTCCTTATCTTCACCAAAATAGTCCTCAAATCTCTTATTTATTACCCTTTGTGGGATATTCATTATTCTCCAAAAGGATCCTGTTTGAAAAAAGAACACCGCATTCTCCCCTTTCATTCCCCAACAAAAAAATTCACAAACGACCAATGCCCTTACGCATCATATCTTTTGTGAACTTCTAATTTCTTTTTACCATATTTACTTAGCTTTTTCATAACTTTTCTCTCCCTCCAAATTCTATATAAATATTATGCAACTCCTTTTTCCAAATTGCAACCTTTTTTAATAAAAACCGTCAAAATCTTCCCTCTTATCAATCTGCTTCACGCCCCAATTCGACAATACTTTCTATGATTCCTGTTTTATACTTATATCTCTATCCTTATCTAATTATTTTTCCATCACAAAAGAGCACAGAATTTCTTCCATGCTCTTATCTTACAACTTTCATCTATCTAATTATCTTCCGGCTGAACTTCCTCTTCCTCAGAATCCTTATCCCCGAACTCTTTTTCCATCCCCGTCACACCCTCTTCCTCTTCCTCCTTCTCCTCTTCTTCCGTTTCTTCCACTCCCCCATCCTTCCGGAACTTCTCCCGGAACTGCTCTTTCTTGGCTGCCACAGCGTCCTTGAGGGCAAGCTTCTTCTCTTCGCGGTTTTCTAAGGCTTCCTGCTTCTTTGCGTCACGGAGTTTTTGCTGTTCTTCGCGCTGTGCGGCTTTCTTAAGCTCTTTTTCCTGGCGCTGCTCTTCTTTGATGCGAAGCTTCTCGGCTTTATCCTGCTCCTTCTGCTGCAGGCGGTTCTGGCGAAGCTCGTCTTTCGCCTGCTGCTTCTGGCTCTTCTTGACCTGCTTTTTGGCGGAACGCTCGATAGAACGGATCATGCTCTTGGCATCACCGACTCTGCGGCGGGCACTGCGGTATGGATCGTAGAGGAAATAGGATGCTGTGGTAAGTGCCAGCAGCACCAGTCCTACGATAAGGCAGATTGGAAGTAGAAAATCATAGAAGCCGTACTTTAATTCATAGCCGATAAAGAGAACCAGCATCACCGGGAAAACTACTGCAGAGAAAATATCGCAGATGAGTCTCCAGAGAAAGAAGCACTGCTTCTGGTGTACAAAAATGGCAGCCTGCACGCCGGTAAAGAACATCAGCATCAGACAGATTTGTGATGTGATTCCATGTAAAAAGCCTACAAAGACGCACAATGCCAGTGAAAAGAAAAACATGGCAAGGGAGTAGCCTCTGCGGTATGCATATTTGTATTCCCGCATTCCCTCGCGCTTATCTGCACTCAGGTCATGAATTTCATATACCCGGTCATTGACCCGCTCCTTCATGTCCTCCCGGTATTTGCGGCCTTCTCTGGCATGTGCCATATTTTCGTCCATGTCTTCGTCCAGTTCCTGCAACATTTTCTGTTCCATAAAAATCTGCTGCAGCAACTCATCTTCCCGCTCTCTGCGCTTTGTGATTTCATCCTGAATCCAGCTTGCCTTCTGCATCTGGAGACTCTCTTTCATCCATTGTTCCTTTTCCATATTTTCACCCATAGCTGCCTTCTCCGTTTCATACGCTTCCATTCTGCTCTATTTCTAATCAATCAAATCATTCTGAAATCTCGACAAATGCTCATAAGGAAGAATCAGTCTTCCCCGGTATAAGCCGCAGCCGTCATTCATCAGGCTGTTGCTTACTGCTGTAAACATGTCGACATCCACACCGGAAAGCTCCAGTTCCTGCAAACGCCTGCACCGTTCATAAGCTTCATCAAAATAAATGCATTCTCCCTCCGGGATGGTATCCCGGCGTGCTCTGGATGCTTCCTGCTTTTTCTCATAATTAATATGATTGGCGGAACCGATTTCTGCAATGTCATCCATCTGCTTTGTGCGAAGCTGCATTTCCACATAACATCTCGCACTGTTATCATAAAAAGTAATATGTAAGGATTTATAATCGTCCTCCTTTTCGCTGGTGATATAATCCCGGTAATATGGTTTTACAGCATCATCCAAAAGCGGGGAACTGCTTCTTAAGACACCGCCTGTCGGCTCTGCCGTAAATCCACGCTCCTCTAAAAACTGTGGCAGCACATTTGCAATCTGATAAAGGTGCTTTAATTCCTCTTCTTCGCGGTTCTCATGATTTTTCAAATGACACCGTGGCATGGAAATCACAATCCGGTATGCAATCAGATCACGGAAGCAGTTCAGCTTTTCCTTTAATTCTGCAATGTCCGGATAGCTTTTATTCTTTTTATAATAATCATAAATGTACTCTACAATATAGCCGTTGAATTTGCCCTCCGCACGAATCAGTGACTTGATTCTTCCTTTAAAAGTAAAGGAAAGATAAGGATATTCCATTGCCATATATTTGTAGAACTCACGGATTTTCTGGGACTGCGCTGTCAGGAAATCATTGTGCTCTAACAGCTCCATAATCTGAATCAGGAAATTGCAGTGCACCAGATCCACTTCATTTTTTGATACTTTTGCGGATGCCCGGAGGTCCTGCGTATACTTTTTCAATATCCGGAACACCGTTGCTCCGGAGTATAAGTAATCATTTAATGTAACCATTTTTCCTCGCTAAAATACCTTTTTATTTCAAATACTCTGCCAGTTCATATACCCTGTTTTTTGTTAATTCTGCCGCCTTATCATTTTCCAATAATGGCTGCAGGCTTCCGCCCTCGGCATCTTTGCCGGCTTCCTCTACTGCACTGTCTTTTGTCTTAATCCAGTCACGCTCTTCCTGGGTAAGAGTCGTCATAGTGTCCTCATCCAAAGTCTCTTTTAAACGGCTCCAGATAGAATTCAGCTCATTATCCCACAACTGATACAACTGCAGAGACAGGGTATTCATTTCCTGCTGTGTCAGTTCTCCACTGGAAAGGTCTTCTTGCATGGCTGCTGCTTTCTCCTCGATTTTCTGCAATTCACTCTCTATGGATACATCGGAAGTTGTGGTTTTATCATTTACCGTAACCTTATCTCCACTCGGTCCTAAAAAGGTATCAAAGGTCAGCGTATTAAAAATTGCATAGAATGGAAGCGTCGTATCCTCATCGGTAAGACCAATGGATGCCCAGTTCAGGAATCTTTCCGGCAATTCATCTAACGGTGCACCCGGCAGATAAATATATAAATCATAAACCTCTTCCAAACCAGCCGGTCCCGTGTAAATATATTTCACGCCGCCTTTAATTTCCGTGTCGCCTTCTGTTTCCTTCGTTGCAATATTCTCCAACTGCATCTCATAGGTATAATCATTTATCTTTTCCGGCTGGGTGAATTTTCCATAGAAATCACAATAGTAAAGGGTTCCATTTGGATATCCATCCCCGCTATCTCCTGCATCTGCATCATGATAATTTCCCACAAAAGAGCCATCCTCGGATAAAATCAATGTAGAATCCCATGCACCGGCTCCGCTGGTAAACATAAAGCTTTCTCCTGCAAGCTGTGCAAAAATGTCATCTTCATCCACATTTTCCGTTTCTGTCTCCTCTGTCTCCTCTGTCACCTCTTCTGAATTTTCCGTTTCTTCCGTCCCAGTCTCAGCCTCTGTTTCTGTGGTCTTTTTCTCCGGCTCCACGACTCTTCTTCCGCAAGCCGCAAACGTTGACATTCCCAACGCTGCACTTAATATCATTGCTAAAAACTTTTTCCCTTTCATAAACGAATCCTCCTGATGTTCCTTTTCATTTCTCTCCCCCTTTTTTATCTTTCTATGATTCTAAATCAAAGACATCCTGGTTTCTTCCCCGCTCCTTTGCCGCATAAAGTTTCTCATCCGCTAAGCGATATAATACCGTAACAGCAATTCCTTCTGTATAATGCTGTACTCCGCTACTGAAAGAGCATTCGATATTCTTTTCATGCTTTGTATATTCTTTATATTCCCGTCTTATATGCTCTAGCATTTTACCGATTTCATCCGTGTTCATCCCCTTTAAAACCAGCATAAATTCTTCTCCACCAAAGCGTACTGCAATCCCTTTATTCTTTACATGCTTCGTTAAAAGTCTTGCAAATTCCACCAGAATAATGTCTCCAAACCCATGTCCGTAATTGTCATTCACATGTTTAAAGAAGTCAAGATCAATCAGTACCGCATCAAATTCTTCCTTCTCATCCAGAATAAGTTCTCCCAGATACTGATTTAAATAACGACGATTATAGAGTCCGGTCAGTGCATCTTTATCTGCGGCATCTTTCAACTGTTCATTCAACTTCTTTACTTCTTCTTCCTGCCTCTGTCTCTGCATCTGAAGCAGGATAGAAATCAAAAAGACACAAAGTAAAACGATAAGCAGGGAACAAAGTGTGCTCTGCAGCACGACTTCTTTTGACAATTTTTCACTTTCCAGCGGTCTCATATAGGCTAAAATAACTGCTGCCACATCGGCTACAATTACTATACCGGCAAACCGGATTGCATTTCCGGTTGGAATAAAAATCGCAATTGCTACCATCGCAAGTACCATGTATACAATCGTTCCCGTCTGATATATATAATATAGTGTTGGAAATTCCACAAGGCTTAATACTGCTATCATCAAATAAGACGCATAACGTATCTGACCTTTTTTAATTCCAATGAAACTTCCTGCGGCCATAAGTAACATACAGATTCCACAGAAAATCGTTGTTCCGTTCCATCCGAAAATCAATGCATTTCCAATAAATCCTGCCAGATTTCCGATACAGCTTCCCATTGCCAGCACATAAAACTGTCTGCGGTTCACATCAATTGAAGTATCAAATAAAAAATTCATCTTACCTCTCCCATTTTATGAAAATAAAATTTTCAATTCATCCAGTGTATTTGCACATATCGTAAGTTTCTTTTTTAATTCATCATCCGGCTGTGTCTGATCCGGAACCATTGCCACCTGACAGCCTGCCTGACAAGCACTCATAACCCCATTGGGCGAATCCTCCACCGCAAGGCATTCTTCCGGAGCAAGTCCAAGTTGTGCACATGCAAAAGTATAGATATCCGGTGCCGGCTTTCCGTGTTCTACCATGGTTGCACTGATGATTTCATCAAAGTACGGATATAGTCCTATCTGCTTTAAATATCTTTCTGTCCGTTCCATGTCGGTTGCCGTTGCAACTGCCCGCCGGATTTTCTTTTCTTTTAAGAAATTCAATAACTCAACAGCTCCTCTTTTTATCTCAATACCGTTCTTTGCAAGATATTCCTCCATCAATTCCTTCCGGTAAGCCCGGATAGCCGGATAGTCAAGATTCTCATCTGCAAACATTTCCTTTAAATGCGTCGGTGCAAAGGGTTGTCCTAAGGAACGCATGGACAATGCCTGCTCATCACTCATTTCATAGCCAAAATGCGCCATTGCCTTAGGCCAGCAGATTCTATAGTATTTCTCTGTATCAATGAGTGTTCCGTCCATATCAAATAAAACTGCTTTTATCATATTACATTTTCTTCCTGCCTTTTTCATTGACTAATTTGCCATACCCACTACCACAGTTACCGAAAAAAGATTTTCTTCCTGTTTCAGAAAAACATCCCCGTTCATTTTATGCATCAGCTTTCTGCATATATAGAGCCCCAGTCCGCTTCCTTCCTGGCTTCCTGCATTGGAGCCACGATAGAAGCTGTCAAAAAGGTGCGGAAGTTCTTCTGCCGGAAGAACTTCTCCTGTATTTTCCACGGTAATCAGCACACAGTCTTCTTCTTTCGAAATTGATATACCAATTTTTTGTCACTACCATATTTTATAGCATTTTCTATGATATTCTGCAATACTTCCAGCAAACGTTCTGTATCTGCTTTCACCAGAAAATTCTGATACTCCCCCATGTTAAACCCTATATGAAGCTGTGAAAGTTTATCTTTATAGTATACTGTATCTCAACAGACATTTCCGATGGCATGCCTTCTTCCGTAAGTTCTTCTGCCAGGTCATCTAATTCTTTTGCCAAATCAGCCCGGGTCTTTCCTGCCATATTCCCCATTGCCTGTGATACATCTGATATGTAGACATCACTTTCTTTTCCAAATGTCGTAATCAGATTCTTACTTTTCATGGTATCTGTTGTAATAACCACTCCCAGCATAAAAACGGAACAGAGGAAAAAGGACAATATAATCGTAAGGAACCGTCTTGGACTGCTTAAAATATCATTGACTGCCAGATACCAGGTACTGTTAAAACGGCTTTTTCCCAGCCGGTAAATGGATTTCTTTTTAAAGCGTTCTCCGGACTGACCGTTTCGGATGGCATCCACCGGTGTCAGCTTCTTTACTTTTCCGGTACACCGGTATGCAAACCAGATGGTAACTGCAATAACGATAAGTGCTCCAATGAAATTTGCTGTAATGGCATGACTGTTTCCCAACATCATATTTTCTGTCACGGACTGCAGCAGCATATTGCCAAATGGGATGCTTGCCAGGAATCCAATTGCTGCTCCCACAACAGCCAGCATCAGATATTTTACAAGATAAAGGCTTCGTATCTTAAAGTCCGTAATTCCGATGGCTTTCATGACACCGATTTCCCGGTATTCCTCTGTCACCGTAAAAGTAATCGTAAATTTCAGCACTGCAAAGGATACTATCATCAGGCATACACTTAAAACCAGCACCACAAATGCTACAATCATATCCATGACATAACACAATTTAAAAATGCCCCGTCCCCGGTTAAATAGGATGTTGGATGCATTGCTTAATAAAGAGGCTATTTCCGATGGATTGTCTGTGTCAATATAAATAATCTCGCCACGGTATTCTGCAAGACTTTCATCCGATGCAAATTTCTGATAATCCGCTTCATTTATAATAAATCTTTTATTTCCCATAAATTCAGAACCCAGCAGCGCATCTTTTGCTTTTCCGGCAATCGTAAGCTCCACACTGTTTTCGCCATGGGTAATCGTAAGTTTATCTCCCTCTTTTAAATCATTTGCATCTAAGAAATTTCCTGTGACATAAACCTCACCCTCAGGCACTTTTGTAAGCTCCTTATTATCCTTTGTGAAAAAATGTATCTCACTTTCGGAAATGGATTCTATGATCATTGCCTTGTTTGCCATATCAAGTTCTTTTCCCTCTGCCTTGATATTCCCCTTGGTTGCATACATAATATGATCCATGCGGTAGTCTTTTACATACTGACAGGTATCCAAAAGCTCCGGCACACCGCCATCCCCCTGCTGGGTCAGTACTACATAATCTCCAATGTCTGCCTGATTAAGATAATAATCGGTTCCATTTACTACCGTCAGTACATTGTTCAGCCCGCTTGCCACAAACATGGCAGCTAAAATAATAAACAGCAAAATTACAATATTAATTGTTTTCTTTCGCTTTAAGTCTTTGCGTAAGATATCCCAAAACATCTTCTGCTCCTTTCTATCCTCTTAGTATACCTCAACTACGCGAAACACGCTTTGCAAGTTTCGTGCCGCAGTGTGCATCCTCGCGGAGCGTTTTTTACTTTGCAGGCAATTTCCTGTAAAGCAAAAAAAGAACCGGCAAAGTTTTATTTCCTTTGCTGGTTCTACTATAACGAATCAATTATTAAAGAATCCTTAAATCTGAAAATTCTTATTTCATGCTTTCTTTTAAAATAAATGCCATCAGAAGTGCATCCGGTCCGATATGGGTTCCGATTGCCATTCCAACTTCATGTAAGCTGCTTTCTGTCAAGGAAAATGCTTTCATGGTTTCTTTCCGGAATTCCTCTCCCATTTCCGGGTTATTGCTGTGAGCAAATTCTACCGGCATGCAGCTATCCACTTCTCCTTTTTTCAAAAATGCCTGCATTCCGCTTTTGGCCGCTTTCATGCCGCGGGCTTTGGAATATCCTTCAATCTCTCCATTCCGGAGCAGCAGCACCGGCTTGATTCCCATTACATTTCCCACTGCTGCAACTACCGGAGAAATACGTCCGCCCTTTTTCAAATATAATAATGTGGATGGAACACCGGTAAGATAGGTGCGGTTCTTTACTTCTTCTAAGATTCCTGCAATCTCTTCTGCACTTTTGCCTTCTTCTTTTAACTTCACGGCATACTCCACCAAAAGCCGCAAGGATAAGGATGCCTGCAGGGAATCCACGATATATATCTTTTCATATCCGCACATTTCCTTCGCCAGCACTGCTCCGTTATAGGTTCCCGAAAGCTTCGAGGAAATAAGAATCACCAACACTTCTTCCCCTGTTTCTTCTGCCGCTTCATACTTTTCTAAAAATGCTGCCGGTGATGGCTGGCTGGATACCGGAAGTTGTTCCTCGCTGCGCAGTTTCTCATAAAATGCTTTGAAATTCTCTTCTGTATTCCGGTCAAATATAACATCTTCAAAGTTTGCCGAAATCGGCACCAGATCCACGCCCATTGCCTTTGCTTCGATTTCTAATATATCAGATCCTGTATCTGTAATTATCTTCATTTTCGTCTCCATCTCTTGACTGTTGTCTGTATCTATGCCACACTATATGTGAGATAATTTATATCACATTGTTGTGGCTGCATAAGTAGCATTGTAGCATAGTTTTCCCTTTTTTCAACGGTTTGATGTGAGACATTTTATATCATTTTGTATCATGATACGGATGTGGTGCCGGTGGGTGGGACAGTCGTTTTATATTTGTTATTACGATTTGTATTTGATACATACATTGCTTCTAACGTCAAAGAGCGGTTTTTCTTGCACTGCATTTTTCTTTTGCCGATAAAGCCTGTCTTTCCAATGTTTGACAGTATGCCGGACTCTGTTCGCCTGAATGCGGATACGATATATGCAGTCTGTTAGAGACGCTTAGAATTCCGGCAGCAACCGGCAACGCTGGCACAGGGACGTGCCAGCGAGGCACATCTTAAGCATGGATGCGAATATGTGCCGGGTGCCGGAAGATACGGAAACTTTAACGGAATTCTTAGCGTCTCTTTCAGACGGAATGTTGTATCCGCATCAGACGGACAGAGCCGGCATCCGGTCAAAGCAACGGAAAGGACAGCCTGACAGCAAGAAAAATACAGTGCTAAGAAAAATAACGCTCTTTGCGTAATGAACCAATGCACATATCAAATGCAAATCGTAAGAAACGAATATCATATTCTGTCCCACCCACCGGCACGCATCCATAGCACATACGAACAGGAGCATTTAAATGAAAGAAACAGACAAACGATACGAAGCAAACCGCCAGGTAAAATTAAAGATTGCCCGTGCCCTGACCAAACTCATGGACACCAAAGCATTTTCCGATATATCCGTAACCGATATTATTACCACTGCCGGAGTAGCAAGAGCTTCCTATTACCGGAATTTTCATTCCAAGGAAGAAGTGTTGATTAAAATTACGGACGATATTATGGAAGAATACCGGAAGAGGGCAGAAAAGCTTGAAAATGACTTTTTCAGCTATGAGGCAATTTTACTGATTTTCCGGTATTTTAAGACTTACAAGAAATTTATTTTAAGTGTATATAAGGCAGGTCTTGCATACATTTACTTAGACCTTTTTGATCAGGAATTAGAAAATCATATGGGTGACATGCCTTATAATGATATCCACCGGTATAAAGTCTACTTCTATTCCGGTGCACTCTATAATGTTTTCTTAAAATGGCTGCAAAACGGAATGAAAGAACATCCTTCCGCTATGGCTTCCATGGTGACGGAAATGTTAGAACAGGGAGCCTATCCGCTAGCTTAACTGCCAGCGGACATGGCTTCCTTCTTCATCTTTTGTAATAAGAAGCTGGTCTTCCATTTCCTGCTTTAATTCTGTTACATGGGAAATGATTCCAATAAGCTTTGAGCCGCCTGCCATCTCTTTTAATACCCGGACTGCCTGCTCTCTTGCATGCTCATCCAGGGAACCAAATCCTTCATCAATAAACATCATATCAAGATGTATGGCAGCAGAATTTTCCTGAATCTCATCTGCCATGCCCAGTGCCATGGATAACGCCGCCATAAAGGATTCTCCTCCGGAAAGCGTACGGACTTCCCGCTCTTTTCCGGTTACATTGGAATATACCATAAGGTCAAGTCCCTTGTTCTTTCCGATTGCAGCCTTCTTCTCATCAAACATTCTGAGTTCAAACTGTCCTGCTGACATTTCTTCAAAACGGCGGTTTGCTGCATAAAGAATCCGCTCCAGATAATAACGTTGCACAAAGGTCTCCAAATCCATACGGCTGCCGGACACATTTCCGGAAATGACAGTATAAAGCCGTGTTATACGGTTGTGCTGCTCTAATACCTGCTGCCGCCCGCTCCATATTTCCTCTACCGCTTCTAAGATTTCCGTATCCTTCTGATTAGAAATCTCCCACTCATTGGCTGCCCTGCCTGCAAGCTTACTCTGCTCCTCTGCTGCCTTAAGTTCCTCTGAAAGCTTCTCTACGTCCGGTTTTTCTTTCTCTCCTACAGTTTCTTTCGCTGTCTCATAGCGGCTCTGATACATCGTCTTCTGATTCTGATAATCTTCCCTTTTCTGCCGCATCTCTTCCATGGCATCTATCGAATACTGCTCCACCAGAGTCTGCCATTCCAGTTTGGAAATATCTTTTTCTTCTATATATAAATCATATTTTTGCTGCTTGGCTTCTGCTTCCTTTTTTCGTTCCGGAAGTTCTCTTTCACAACGGACAATGCCTGTCTGTGTACCGGTTTTCTCTTCCTCTAAACGGCTCTTTTCTTTATCAGCCTTTGCATATGCACTTTCTGCAGAAGCCTTCTTCTGCTGTGCTTCTGCCAAGACTTCATCCGCTTCTTTTTCAGATGTATAGTCAAGGGTGCGGTTCCGCTCTGTGTAAGCTGCCTGACAGCGGTCAAACTGCTCTTTTGCCAATAGCTTCTTTTCTGTTGCTTCTGTCTCTTCTTTTTGAAGTGCAATCTTTTTTGCTTCTGCCTCTTCTAATTTATGAGACAATTCCTTCTTCTTTTTTATCTCCTGAGAAAGTGTTTCTTCTTCTTTTGCAAGCTTTTTCTTTTGCGCGACAAGCCACGGTTCTATTTCATTATCGGCTGCCGGGTTTGCTTCCTTTCCAAAGTCTTCTATTTTATTCCGGCACTTTTCCTTTCTTTCTGCCAACTCTTTCTCCCGGTTCTCTCTTCTTACGTGGCATGCACCGGCTTCTGTAGATGCCGCTTCCTGCTTCTGCTGTAACTTTGCAACCGTTTCTTCTAAAGTTTCTAACATTTCCCGGCTTAATTCTTCCTGCATCTCTACCGCAATGCATGGCTTTGGATGTTCCATGGAACCGCAGACCGGGCATGGCTCTCCCTCTTTTAATTCCTTTGCTAAAATACCTGCCTGCGCATCGAAAAACCGCTTACGATATGCTTCATATTCCTGCTGCTTTGCCTGATACTGTCCGGATGCTTCCCGATAAATCTCTTTTGCATGTTCCTCCTGTTTCTTTTCTTTACCAAGAAGCTGCTTTGATTCTGTAATCTCTGCTACGGCATCTTCGATTTCTGCAAGAGCATTTTTCTTTCCGGTAATCTGTAACTGCCTTACTTCAATTTCTTCGAAGGCTTCTGCTTCTTTCTTCCACTGCACGATATTCTGCTCTAAGACAGTGCTTTTTTCTTTTGTCTCTTTTTCCGTCTCTTCCGCCTGCTGCAAAGCATCTTTACTCTGCTCTACTTCCTGTGCGGCTTTTCTTATTTCTTTCAATGCCTCTTTCGTGCGATTTACTTTTTCTTCTATAATACTGTAATTCTTCTGCTGTGTTTCCTTTTCCGCCTCTGCTAAGTTTCTTTCCTTTTCTGCCTCTTTTAAAGCTTTCTTTATCTCCGGCAGCTTTTCTTCTAATTTCTGCTGTTCTGCCTTTAAATTCTCCAGCCTCTTTACCGCTTCTTCATACTGCTGATAGAGCTGTTTTGCATCATAGGCAAGCTTTATCATCTGCTCTAACCGGGCAGTCTCTTTTATCTCCTCTTCCGCTTCAAAAAGGCGTGCTAACTCCCGCTGTGCTTCTTCCATCTGGGTAAAGGATTTTTGCAGATTTTCCGCTTCCTGCAACGCACTCCGGCAATGCTCCCGCAGTTTTTCCGCTTCTTTTGCTTCCTTCTTTTTCTTCTTTCCCTCTTCCTTAAGATACTGGCACAATTGCTGCATCAATTCTAAAAAGCGTTCCATCTCCGGTGCTTTTGCATCCGCCTGCTGCATCTTCTTTTTCAATGCCAACAGGGCTTCGGCTTCTTCAAAGGCTTCCGGTATGTCCGCATTCTCAGCTTTGGCATGAAACTTCGTACGGATTGTGGCAATCTCTGCATCTAATTTTCTTTTCCGGTCTCCTAATTCATTGGCAATCTTTTCATATTTTTCTGTGTGGAATAATTTTCGGAAAATCACTTTTTTCTCATCGGATTTTGCCCGGAGCAGTTCCATAAATTCTCCCTGGGCAATCATTGCCACCTGCATAAACTGCCCCTTGTTCAGCCCGACAATATCAATGATTTTCTGATTCGTTTCCTTTTGCGAATAAACGATTTCATCCGGCATGATTAAGGTAACGGATTCGCTTTCTTCTTTTTCACCGCTTCCCCGCTTCAATGGGCGGACATGTCTTGGCACACGGCGCACTGTATAGACGCCGCTTTCTTCTGTTCCTTCACAGAATTTCAATTCCACATAAGGCTCTGCGCCTGCTGTGGCAAACTGACTCTGCAGCTCTGTTCCACTTTTTTTATTAGCTGTAGAACTGGCTTCTCCATATAACGCAAAGGCTATGGCATCAAAAATAGTGGACTTGCCGGAACCGGTATCTCCGGTAATCAGAAATAAATTCTGGGATGGTTTTCGAAAATCAATTTTCGTCCGGTCTCCATAGGACCCAAATGCCTGCATTTCCAAGGTTAATGGTCTCATAACTCACTCTCCTCCTCTACTTTATTGATGACTTCCTTAAGAATTTCTCTCTCTTCCTCGTTCATCTCTCCAATAAACTCACAGCATAGCGAAAAGGCATCAAGCTCTGCCTCATGCCGGAATTTTTCCATTTCATAATTGGCTTTGTACAGCGTTTCTCTTCGGATTTCCAGCAAATTTGGAAATGCATGACGCAGCCGGTCCTGCATGTCAAAGACATTGACATCCACCTTATCGGTAAGAATCACAGTTACAAAATTATCGGATGGCTGCTTTAATACTTCTTCTAATTCCCCTTCCACAATACGCACCTGACGCAGTGGTTTTAACGGAATTACTCCGGTGGAAAGCCTGCCCTTTTCTTCCAGTTCCACCATAATAATGCCTTTCTGCTGTCCCGCTTCACTGACGGAGCAGGCAAGAGGTGTTCCACAGTAACGATAACACCCTTTTCCCACGGTCATAGGCTTATGAATATGTCCCAATGCCGCATAGTCAAACCGCTCCAACACATCCGCAGACACTTCATCAATATTTCCCACGGTGCGGATTTCGGAATCCATCCGCTCGACATCCTCCGCCGCTTTTCCTGCCGGCAAGTAGAACTGGTGGCTCACCAGCACATTCCGCTCTGCTTCATTTACATTTTCTCTTTCCAGAAGCTTATGCAAAGTTGCATCATAAGAAAGATTGTTGTCATTTTCATCCGTTCCCACAATCTGCTTTACCATAGACGGCTTCACAAATGGCAGAAGATAAAAATTCACTTTTCCATACTTATCCATCAATGTCACTTTCTCAATGTATTCCTCTTTCGTCTCAGGCGGCTTTCCTATCATATATAAATGCTGTCTTGATAAAATGCTTCGGAAACAGTTCACTCTTGGTGCGCTGTCATGGTTTCCGCTAATCATCATAAGGACAGCCTCCGGCACCATCTCCGTCAGTTCATTGATAAAATGATCGAATACCTCTACTGCCTCTGCCGCCGGCACTGCTTTATCATAAATATCTCCTGCAATCAAAATGGCATCCGGTTTTTCTTCTCCCGCCCGCTCTACAATCTGATGCAGGATATATTCCTGGTCTTCCCTTAAATCATGATTCATTAATTTCAATCCGATGTGAAGGTCGGATAAGTGAAATATCTTCATAGCCCATGTGCTCCTTTTCTATACAAGATTATCCTACAAAGTAAGATTATATTTTTCTCTTACTTTGTATTATAGCTTGTCCGGGGTTCTGCCGCAACGGACTTCTGCCGAATTATATGGCAGCATTTTTAAGCAGGAGGCTAATTCTTTAGGGGGAAAATCTTTCAACTTTCTTCACTTTATAAAAATTTCGCAGTTTTTTTATTGATTTTATGACTTATTTATGTATAATAATTATGATGAAGTAACTAGGATTTATAGTTTCTCAGTCAAGATATCATAAAAACCTGCTTTTTGCGGGCGATTATCATATTACTATATTTAAAGGAAAGAGGTAAAAAACAAAATGGCAGAAATCAATTTAAGCAAGTATGGCATTACTGGAACAACAGAAATTGTCTACAACCCATCCTACGAAACATTATTCGCAGAAGAGACCAAGCCAGAACTGGAAGGCTATGAAAAAGGTCAGGAAAGTGAACTTGGCGCAGTCAATGTTATGACTGGTATCTATACAGGTCGTTCCCCTAAAGACAAATTCATCGTTATGGACGAGAACTCCAAAGACACTGTATGGTGGACATCTGATGAATACAAGAACGACAACCATCCAGCATCTGAGGAAGCATGGAGTGCTGTAAAAGACATCGCTATCAAAGAACTTTCTAACAAAAAACTTTATGTAGTAGATGCTTTCTGTGGTGCTAACAAAGATACACGTATGGCTATCCGTTTCATCGTAGAAGTAGCTTGGCAGGCACATTTCGTAACAAATATGTTCATCCAGCCTACTGAAGAAGAATTAAAGAACTTTGAGCCGGACTTCATCGTTTACAATGCTTCTAAAGCAAAAGTTGAAAACTACAAAGAATTAGGATTAAACTCTGAGACAGCAGTAATGTTCAACATTACAAGCCGTGAACAGGTTATCGTTAATACATGGTACGGCGGAGAAATGAAAAAAGGTATGTTCTCTATGATGAACTACTTTCTGCCATTAAAGGGCATCGCTTCCATGCACTGCTCTGCTAACACAGATATGAACGGTGAAAACACCGCTATCTTCTTCGGACTTTCCGGAACAGGTAAGACAACCCTTTCAACCGATCCTAAGCGTCTCTTAATCGGTGATGACGAGCATGGTTGGGATGACAACGGCGTATTCAACTTCGAAGGTGGATGCTACGCTAAGGTTATCGACCTTGACAAAGATTCCGAGCCGGATATCTACAATGCAATCAGACGTGACGCTCTTCTTGAGAACGTAACATTAGATGCTAACGGAAAAATCGACTTCGCTGATAAGAGCGTAACAGAAAACACCCGTGTATCTTACCCAATCAACCACATTGAGAACATCGTCCGCCCGATTTCTTCTGCTCCAGCAGCTAAGAATGTTATCTTCCTTTCCGCAGATGCATTCGGAGTACTGCCTCCAGTATCTATCTTAACTCCAGAGCAGACCCAGTACTACTTCCTGTCTGGATTTACAGCAAAACTTGCTGGTACAGAGCGTGGAATCACAGAGCCTACACCTACTTTCTCAGCATGTTTCGGACAGGCTTTCTTAGAGCTGCATCCTACAAAATACGCTGCAGAGCTTGTTAAGAAAATGGAAAAGAGCGGAGCTAAGGCTTACCTCGTAAATACAGGATGGAACGGAACCGGAAAACGTATCTCCATCAAAGATACCCGTGGTATCATCGATGCTATCTTAAGCGGAGCTATCTTAAGTGCTCCTACAAAACAGATTCCATTCTTCAACTTTGAAGTTCCTACCGAGCTTCCAGGTGTTGATTCAGGCATCTTAGATCCTCGTGATACTTACGCAGATGCTTCTGAATGGGAGACAAAAGCATTAGATCTTGCTGACAGATTCATCAAGAACTTTGCTAAATACGAAGGAAACGAAGCTGGTAAAGCTCTTGTTTCTGCTGGTCCTCAGAAATAATTTTCCTGATAAGGAAATCAATAGAAACGGAAAACCGGATGTGATTCCACATCCGGTTTTCTTTATCTGTTTCTTATTTTGCTGCCAGATCCTTTACTACTTCACCTGCGATAATCAGTCCGGCGACAGATGGCACAAATGCCACACTGCCCGGAATATCACGCCGCTCCGTACATTTATGAGCTGCTCCCGGCGGACAGATACAGTTGGTTCTACAGCTGATTGCCATATCTTCGACTGGTCTGGTTGGCTGCTCTTCGGAATAAACTACCTTAAGCTTCTTTACGCCACGTTTCTTTAACTCACGGCGCATTACTTTTGCCAGTGGGCATACCTTTGTCTTATAAATATCTGCCACACGGAACTGACTGGCATCTAACTTATTTCCAGCTCCCATACTGCTGATAATCGGTACATTCATCTCCTGTGCCTTCATAACCAGTGAAATCTTCGCTGTTACCGTATCTACTGCATCTACGATATAATCATACTCTTCAAAAGGAAATTCATCCGCATTTTCCGGCAGGAAAAAGCATTTATGCACTTCTACCCTGGCATCCGGATTAATCTCTAAAATACGGTCTTTCATGACGTCTGTTTTATATTTTCCAACGGTCTTTCTGGTTGCAATAATCTGACGGTTGAGATTCGTCAGACATACCTTGTCATCATCAATCAGATCAAAAGCTCCAACTCCGCTTCTTACCAGTGCTTCGCAGACATATCCACCTACTCCGCCGATTCCGAATACTGCAACCTTTGCATTCTTTAATTTTTCCATTGCTTCTTTTCCAAGCAATAGTTCGGTTCTTGAAAACTGTGTCAGCATCTTCTATCTCCTCTTCTTTGACTACGCTACATTTTACCGCGTCCTTATGTTCTTTGCAACAGAAAAATGCTGCACTCCCATTTCTGAAAGTACAGCATTTTTATTTTTCATCTCATGCCTTTTCTATTTTCGAAATATATCTTTTTTACTTATTTCATGCGGCGTCCTGCATTTAATCTGCCATATGCTCCCGCAGCCACTCCTGCTGCCGCAATCAGTACAAGAAGATACAGGAATATCTGGTTGTCATCTCCGGTTTTAACCTGTGTGCTGCCGGATGCTGTTGCTGTCGGTGTCTGCACCGAAGATACGCCCGGCAATGTTGTACCAACATTACTTCCGGCGATTAATGTAGTTCCATTATTATTTCCGTTTGGTGTGCTTCCATTCGGTGTATTTTCCGGATTATTTTCGCCGCCCGGGTTTGACGGGTTTAAGCTGCTGGAAGAAGGAAGTCCTTTTTCTACTACAACCTGTGTTGCAGGAGACACATAATAATTGCGTGTTTCCTGATAACGTACCAGATAAGTTCCATCGGCAAGTCCGGTCAATTCATTTTCTGTAATTGCAGTATAGGTAGTTCCATCAATACTGTATTCCATTTCCGCATTCACGCCACGAATCTTTCCATCATTTTTGCCATCAATGGTTTCTGCCACTGCGGTAAGTCCTGTCGGTGCTCCACGATGTGCTTTGGTAATGCTGAAGTATTTTGTTACACTGTCTAAAAAGTGGGAACCTCTGATAATTGCTGCAGCTGTATCACCCACTTCAATATTGTCCCCATAAGTAACCGTAAAATCCCTTCCTTCCGTTAACGTCATTCCATCATACGTTACGGTTACAGCCGGCTCTTTTCCTGTGCCATCATAGACAAAGGTAGCCGGGCTTAAAGTAATGTCCGCTTCTGCCAGCTTCTTATTACGAAGTACCAGATTTAGGGCACGTCTTCCGGATTCATCCAGTACTGTGATATCAGAATCAACAAAAACAGAATATCCGAAAGGAATTAATTTGTCCAATGCCTGTTCCATTGCTGGTACATTTTTATAGTTTGTCAGGCCACTTATCATGTTTTCTACTGTAATTACAGAATCGTCATCCGGTGCTATTGTAATCATTTCTACAAAGAATGAGCAAGGAGATGCCTGTGAACCTACATGAAGTGTACTGCTCTTTAATTCCAGACCACCATTTGCAGTCCAACTTATGTCATGGACATCCGCTTCCACATTTTCTAATGTACATTTATCAGAAAGACTAGTATTTGCATCATTGAGCGTACTCAGGTTAAGCTTTCCATTGGAAACGCTTAAGTGATTCATGATATTAAATGCATCTAATGTTAAACTCTTCCCATTTAAATCAAGATTTACAGCCTTATATACATAGGATAAATCAATTGTTTCACTGTTGTTTTTATAATCCATCAATAATTTTACCGTATTGTCTGCATTGGCACTGCGGAATGCATTGGACAGACTGTTATAATTTGTTACATTTCCGTTGGCATCTACAATAGCTGCCACCGGCTCCTGGTCATCACATACAACACATTTTCCATTGATACGCTTTGGATGCGTACATCCGCTGGCAGTATATACGGTTCCATCTACGATGGCTCCTTTCTTTGTGCCGTCTACAAGCTGGATTACACCTGTTGCCGGAACACTTCTTATCATATCACCTAAAGCTGTTCCTTCTGTATTTCTCTTTACCGTAACCGTTCCACCTGCATTCAGGCTGACTGCATTCAAAGTTGAAATCACATATGTGCTGCTTTCCTGTTCTATTGTAATATTCCCATCGGTACTCTCAATACTTCCACCGTCTCCGCCCCAGGTAAGTGATGAATCTGTTGTTCCATTCTGTTTCAGTGTCACATCATTCTTTGCATTTATATCAAGTTCTGCCTGAAACATCGGTACAGTCGCATTGGTTGAAATGCTTACTGCTCCTGCCAATGCCTGAATCGTCAGCTTACCGTCTGCCATGACAGGGGTTGCGGTCTGTTCAATTGTAACATCCCCATTGGTTGAAGTTAAGCTCACCTGTGGATTACTCTTGCTTGTTATTCCCTTCGCTGATTTTAAAGAAATATCTCCTGCAGCTTCAATCGTAAGATTACTGTCAGTCAACACCCCTGTGCTGGTATTTTCCAGTTCCACCTTTCCACCGGTATTTTTCAGGGTAACATTTTCTGCATGGAAAATTGGATAGTAATCAGATGCAGAACTTAATGCAAGGTCTCCTTCTGTCTGTGTCAGGTTCAGTGTGGATACTCCACTGTCAATCATACCACATGGTGCGGTTATCGTAACTTTCTTTCCACTTAAATCAACCACTCCACTGCTCAAAACAATTGGCTCTGAAGACGTTGATGCAGTTTCCAGTGTAATATCACCGGTTGTATCTATCTCAAATCTGCTGCCACCGTTTATTACATTACTATTACTTGTTACCTTGAAATTTCCGGTAAAATCCTTTGTGACAACGGCAGCACCGGTTCCGGCTAACAGAAATGCAGGAGAAGTTCCTTCTACAGTAAAATTTCCTGCTCCGGAAATTGTTAAGTTTCCGCCTGTTACTGTCACCGGATTCGGTCCGGAAGTAGCAATCTCCATATCATTATATACAGTCATGGTTGCCGTATCTTTATCAAAATAAATATAACCACCACTTTCCGGTTCTTCCCCTACTTTATCGACGCCACGATACCTTGCAGCTGGTCCCGGTGTCGACACCGCCTTCACATACCAGCCTGTCTCTAATGTTGTAGTTCCTATTTGAACGGATGCCGGCGTATCCTCTGCCTTTACCAGTAGTCCGGCAGTATCTCCCATAAATAAGCCTGTCACCATAGCCAATGCCATCAAAAATGCCAGACATCTTTTTTTCGGTTTTTTCTCATATTTCCTCTCCTTTTTTTATTTCTATTTCTTTTGTTCATACAGTTTCTATTTTAAGAAAACGCTTAAAATTTTGCAACCAATTCTTCCGAATTGTGATTTTATCTTCCAGATTGTCGATAAAAAATGATTTTTATTTTCTTTCAATATGTTATACTTGTTTCGTATCCGGTTTTTTACTTTTTATATACAGGAGATTAATCATGCTGATTTACTTATGTGAAGATTCTGAAAGCGATGCTTTACGGTTGAAACATCATCTGAATACATATGCTACGAAACATCATTGTAATATGGAGATTCTACTTTTTTCTTCGGGCGAAGAGATGCTTCAGCATTATAAGGAAGAAAAGCGTCATCCGGCTCTGCTGTTTTTAGATATCTATATGAATAACCAGGACGGTGTGGAAACAGCACGTATCCTTCGCTCTCTGGGTTATAAGGGTGGCATTATTTTCACCACTTCTTCTACGGAACATGCCATGGCAAGCTATGAAGTAAATGCTCTTTACTATCTGCAAAAGCCTTACTCACACACAGATTTTCTCAATGCCATGAGCCGCTGTGATACGCTTTTAGAGGAATCCAATGAAGTATTTACCTTTTCTGTCCGTAGGAAGGAATATTCTCTTCCTTACTCAGATATTCTCTTTTTCGAAACCGGGCAGCACAATGTCCTGCTGCACGCTATATCAGAGACTTTTACGATTCCCGGAAACCTGACACAGCTTACCGAAGACTTTGCCTCTGTTGCCTGTTTTCTTCCGGTTGGCCGCAGCTATCTGGTAAACTTAAATCATGTCACCGGAATTCTACAGCACGACCTTATTATGGAAGACCACTCCATTGTGCAGATTCCTTTTCGTAAACGTGACGAGGTAAGCAAGGCCGTTAATAGCTGGTTTGCAAAGCTTGAGAAAGAGCCAACTCATCCCGGCTTATCCTAGGGCCAGATATTTCCCATGTTTCCAATGTACTCCTATTGTGAAAATGTTACAGACTTGTTACAATTCATTTGTACTTAGCTAAGACATGATTTCAAAGAAAATAAGGAGGACGAAACTATGTGTTTTAATTTCAATAGCTGTTCCGAGTTATTTAACACAATCTGCAAATTATTCAGACTCGGATGTTAATATGTTTTATGCGATTTGCATAACCTGAAAAAAGCTGCCGGTGGGCAGCTTTTTCTTGTTGTCTGGCATCCGTAAGTATCTGCCGGAGGCAGGTTCTGTAGTTGAATATCTTATCTTTCTTTTGGGATTGACAGTTTCTTTCTTATATGTTAGTTTTCTACTAGAACCATTATTGGTTCTTTTTCTTTACATATTTTATGCATATCATTTTGAATGGTTCTTTTAATCTTTTTTTATCATCTTTTTGTTTTCCTTTATTCTGTTCTTGACACACGTATTAACACGTACTATCATAATATTAATTAAAGGAGAATTGCGTATATGCCAATGACTTCCAGAGAAATGATAAGGAGGTTCTTATGAACAAATTATTTTATCCTGCCATTTTTCATATTGCAGAAGAAGGTGGATTTTGGGTCACTTTTCCAGATTTGCCTGAATGTATGACTCAGGGAGATGATATGCAAAATGCTTATGAAATGGCTGTTGATGCCTTAGGTCTTGCCCTGACAAGCCGTAAGCAGGAACATCAGGAGATTCCGGTTCCTTCCCAGCCAAAAGATATTACAGTTTCCGAAAATGAATACTGCATTATCATCGAATTCGATATGCTTGCTTATCAAAAACGCAATAACTCGAAAGCAGTTAAAAAGACCCTTACCATTCCGGAATGGTTAAATGAAGAGGCTATCTCGCTCAATATTAATTTTTCGCAGGTACTGCAGGATGCTCTTATTCAAAAAATTGGAGCAAAACTGTAACCCTTAAGCAGTTTTATCTGCTAGGTCACTTTTTGAAGTGAAAGATTTAATCTACATCAAGAGAAAAGTGCGTTGTATTTTTCTGATTCTGTGCTATACTATCAATATAACCGGTAGTTGTTAAACCGAACGGCAATTGGAGCCTAGTACGTTTTATCCATCTACTGGTTTTTTCTTTGTCTTTAGAGATATATTGAACTCTACTACTGTCTATTAGATTTTGCATACTCTCTTTACCGTATGCACTAACCACTTTTATTTCGTCAAATTTGATTCCGCCTTTTCCTTCATAATCGGTATACACCAATTTATTATCCAATCAGAGCACTTTTTCTCCTTTTCCATCCTCAATAATAGAACCCATTTCTTTTTCTGTATCGGAATACTCCTCTTCCAGGATTGCCATGAGGTCTTCGTCAATATCTATCGAGTATCTCTTCGCTGGGTTATCTGTAATACTTTTGCCATTATCTGTTCTTCTGCTTCCAATGTATTGTTCAGATATACTTCTTTCGGTATCTTGTACGCGAACCGAATCAGTTCTACCACTTCTTCGTCCGTTTTCAATGCGTTGGTTATTCCAACTATTATGTTTGTATCTACTCCACAAAAATCCAATCCCTTTATCAAATCCTTCATTGGTTCTGTAATTTTTCTTGAACCTGCCACTCTCAATTACCTCCACAACATTATTAAAGTTTCTATTGTATTCTTCTAATTTTGTGATATACTTTTCCTAGAAGTAGTTCATTATCGTTGTTAAACCCTCGGGAGTTTGATCGTGAAACTGCTTCTTTTATTATTAGCATAATTCTCATCTATATCTATCTGCTTCCACAAATTCTGTCGTATGTCAAAAAGTTGCAGGAATTACTCTTTAGAACCGTTTTTTACTCGATACTACTCGATATTTATTTTACCTAATTTGCAGCTACTTGTACCTATTATCAAAAAGGCTGTAACCCTTGAAAAATCAAGGATTACAGCCTTTTTATCAACTAAGCTGGCAACGGGAATCGGACCCGTGACCTCCGCACTACCAATGCGACGCTCTACCGACTGAGCCATGCCAGCAATTCTGTCGGAACTAATCCCGACTTGTAATACTATACTATAGAGAGCTATGATTGTCAATACTTTTCTACAGCATAATGTCAGATTTTTCTTTGCTATGCTCAATCTTCATATTTAACTTCCGGAACGGAATTGCAATTACAAGTCCAATCAGAAGTGAGATTATAATATAGATACCAAGGATGCCAAGGCATTTCCAATAAGTCATTCCATACATACCACCGATGGTCTCACGGAGTGCATCCATTCCATAAGGGAATGGGAAGAAACGGTAAATCCGCTGATAGATTGCCGGCAATACTTCGATTGGGAAGGAACCACCTGCTCCCGCTACCTGGATAACCATAATAACTACCGCCAAAGCCTCTCCGACATTTTCAAAGGCTACTGTTAATGCGTACATAAATAAGGTAAATACAAAGCTGCAGCATGCACAGGCAAGCCAGAATAAGAACGGATTATGGCATTGTATCTTAATATAAAATAAATCTCCCAGTGCAGTAATCAATGCCTGCACCTGTCCAATCAGGAAGAATGTAATATATCTTCCAAAGAATTTCTGGTAAGGTTTTGCATCCGGTATTTTCTCATCCGGAAGTACCTTTACATGAATGATTGCCACCAGAATCAACGCACCTACCCACAATGCCAGTACCGTATAGAACGGTGACATTGCCGAACCATAATTGGAAATCGGATAAATCTCTTTTGTCTCCATATTGACCGGAGAAGATAAGAAATCTCCTAACAAAGTCGGGTCGGTCTCTAAGATTTTCATCAAAGCCTGATACTGGTCACTGATTTCCAGCGCACTGAGACTTGTAATCACACTGTCAAGTCCGGTCTTCATTTCCTGTGCTGCTGCCAGTGAATCACTTAAGCTTTCATTTCCCTTATCGAGGGTTTCACTATAAGCATCCAATACTTCCGATACTTCATCAAAATCTCCATCGACACCATTTAAAATTGCCTGTGTCTGATTCAGTGACCCCTGCATGGACTGAATGGTTGTCTCCAGCTGACCTTTTACCGAATAGTCAAAGGTATCTTTTAAAGCTTTTATTTTGGTCTTACAGGAAGTTATTTCGGTAGATATTTCAGTGTTTAAAGTATCCTTTGCAGTATTTAAATCTGTGACATTATTCTGGACACTGTTTAAATCTGCTTCAATTTTATCTAACTGCGCTTCGATTTCTGCAATCTGACCGGAAACACTTTCATCATCTTTCCAGTCTGCCACGCTGTTTTCAAATAACTGGCGGATCAGCGGCATCATATTAATTGCACTCTGCAGTCCGCCGGAAGATAAATCACCATAGTTATCCAACTGGTCTAAGGCATTCTGTATCAGCGTATTGATGTTGTCAAGGCTGTCGGCTGCTGTATTAAGATTTGCTGAAATAACCTCAGCCAAAGCACTGGCATTAAGGCTGCCGGAATTCAATGCTCCCTGCATGGTATTTACCGTATTCGAACCATCATCTACCATCGTATTCAGATTCGGCAGCATAACCTGTGTCGTATCAATCAGGCTGGATGCCGAATTGGTAATGCTGACAAATGAATTCAACAATGCGATATAGCCGTCCAAATCTCCGCTTAAATCATCAAGCTGTGTCAGGAAAAGATTCATCATGGATCCGGAATCCATTCCATTTTCTACCATGACATCATTTACCTTTAACATGACTTCTGCCAGTGTGCTGACAAAGGTTGCATTTACCTGTTCCTGCACTGCCGTTTTTGCCTTGGATGTAATCTTTGGTGCAATGGCATTTTTCTTCTCATTTTCATAATAAATAATCTGCGGATTCTGTACTTCTCCGTTAAGGAAGCTTATCATTTTCTTGGAGAAATCCTCGGGAATAATCAGTGCCGCATAATATTCACTGCTGTATACACCGTCGGTTGCTTCATCCATGGTATCAGTAAACTGCCAGCCCATAGTCTGGTTGGCTTTCAGGGCATCAATGACGCTGTCTCCGATATTTACAGGCAGACCTCCCATGTCAATTCCCTCATCTGCGGAATATACTGCTATCTTAAGATTTGATGTAGATTCCGGTCCATACGGGTCCCAGTTGGACAATATATTAAACCATGCGTACAGTGATGGAATAATGGAAAGACCTATTACAATAACCACTGCTACCACATTTGTGCTGACTCTCTTAAAATCCCGGTAAAAGATTCTAAAAATATTTTTCATGTGTTATCCCTCTGCTACTCCTTTGTGCTATCCGTTAAAAGTTCCTGCTCTGCCGTCTGAAGTACGGTACGAATCCGTTCTTCTACCTGGGCAATTCCATCGCCAATCAGTGCATCTCTCTCCTGCTGCTCCCGGTTGGAAATCTCATTTAATTTTTCCTGTAATTTATAGTCCGAATATTCTACAAAGATTAAATATCCTGCCAGAATAAACAGCGATACAATCCACAGAATCAAAAATACAATTTTTGAGCTTTCTGTCCAGAATAACAATGCCAGGAAAATCAGTGGAATAATGATAAGACACCGCAATCCGATGCGGATACGTTTCTGGTTCTTCTTATGAATCTCCTGCTCATAGCCTAAAAGCATGTCATAAAGCTTTTCATAATCTTCTTTCTTTTCCATCTGCTCTTCACCTGCTCTCTTACATCATCTTCGTATCTTTCATTCGCTTTTCTACGAAATGATTGATACCCATAAATGGTACGCGAATCAGCAGTCCGATTAACAATGCCGCTGCTGCGAAAATCAGAAGCTCTGCCAGATTCTTCTCATAGGCTCCGCCATACATGCCGCCAATGGTTTCACGCATGGCATTAATAGCATATGGAAATGGGAAGAAAATATATACCCGCCGGTAAAATTCCGGCAATATCTCAATCGGATATGTTCCACCGGAACCTGCAATCTGGATAACAACCATTACAACCACCAGTGCTTTTCCGATATCTCCAAAGGAGAGTGTCAGCGCATAGATTAAAAGGATAAAGGTAAAGCTCGTCAGCGACGCCGCAAACCAGAACAATACCGGATTCTTCACCTGGCAATGCAACAGATAAATATTGCCCAGTACAATAATCAATGCCTGTATCTGTCCCATCACAAAGAAGATTAAATATCTTCCCAGGAAAAGCTGATAACGCTTCGGATTGGTCAAATCCTTTTCGGATGCCTTTACTTTAATCAGGGAAACCAGTACAATACCGCCTACCCAGAGTGCCAGTGTCGTATAAAATGGTGCTACCGCAGAACCATAGTTTTTAATCTCATAAACCTGCTTTGTCTCCACTTTTACCGGCTGTGCAAAGAATCTACCATAGGATTCCGGATCGCCGCCCAAAAGTTCCATGATAATCTGCATCTGTTCATCTTCCGATGCTTCATCCAGCTTGCTGATTGCCTCTTCTATCTTTGTATCACAGGTCTGCAGCAATGTCTGAATCTGTGTAAAGCTTTCATCTGTAGCATCTACCATATCTAAGGTTCCATCGAAAATGGTTTCCATGTCACCTAATGTATTATTCAGATTATTCAAAAGATTGGTTACATTGACCAGTATCTGGGATGCCGTATCCAATATTCCGGATACTCCAGGCACCAGATTATTGGTGTATACATTCTTCATATTTTCAATGGTCTTGCTGCAGGTAGACAATGCTGTATTCATTCCGCCTGTCACAGTATCTACCGCATCTTTTACTGCATCTGATGCATTGTCCGGCATCAGTGTCTCTAAAAGCTTCTGCATTTCTTCTGCATCCTGCTTCAACGCATCAATCTGTGACATCACATCATCCATATCCGTTTTCTGCTCGTCCGTAAAGCTCTCATCTGTCTTGAGTCCACTGATTGCTCCATAAAGCGACTGCAACTGGTCATTTAAGGTCTTGATATCATTCGTTGTTGTCTCAATACTTTCAGTTGTCTTCTTGGCAGAATCTCCCAGTCCGGCATTGGTAATATCCGTTGAAATCTTATTCAAAGAATTCTCAATATCCGTTAAGGTTGTCTCCACATTCTTGGAAAAATCTGAAAGTGTAGTATCCGTACTGTCTAATTGTGTCTTTGTTCCATTCAGGGAATTTACAGCTGAATCAATTTTATCTTCCACCTTTGACACACTGGAATTGGCTTCATCAATCCCTGCACTCAGTTCTTCATTTCCGGACAGGAAGCTGTCTATCATGGCATCATAGTCCTTTAAATTCTGGCTGAGCTGCTCTAATTTCTGGCGGAATCCATCCACACCACCATCTTCACTTATTTTCTCAGAAAGATTATCCATCTGGGCAAACATGGCACTTGCCGCTGTCTCAAGAAATGTCTCATTGATACTGGACTTTAATGTGCTCACTGCAGTATCGGTAATTTTCGTTGCAATGGCATTTTTCTTCTCATTCTCATAATATGTAATGGTCGGATTCTCCAGTCCTTTAGAAAAGATGCTGAACATGCTCTCGGAAAAGCGGTCACCAATAACTACTGCCGCATAATATTTTCCACTTTCTACTCCGTTGATTGCTTCATCAGAGCTGTCTACAAACTGCCAGCCTATGGACTTATTCTCCTTCAACTGCTCAATCACCTGAGCACCCATGTTGACGGTTGTGCCATCCTCTAATTTCATTCCTTCATCTTCAGATGCCACTGCAATATAGATATTTCCGGTGTTGGCATAAGGATCCTCGTTGGAATAAATATTAAACCATGCATACAAAGATGGAATAAAACACAATCCGATTGCAATGACCAGTGCGAAAAAATTCCTGCAAAGTCCTCTTACGTCCTTACGAAAAATGTGAATGATATTTTTCATGCTGTTACTTCCCTTTCAACTTCTTCTTTAAACGCTGTAACGCATTATCCACAGCCTTCGGCTCTTTTCCCATAGCTTCTGCAATCTGCTCATAGCGAAAGCCCTGCAGATAATACGACAACACTTCCTGTTCCATTTTGCTTAAAGTTTCATTTACTTTCCGCTTGAAATCTTCCCGGTCTTCCTGACTGATAAATAAATTCTCCGGATTCGCCTCATCTATAGTCTCTAACACATCCGCCAGATTCCTGCCTTCCGAATCCTCACTATCTGCATAAAGTGGTACATACGAATTGAGCGGTGCATGCTTTTTCCGATTGGAAGCCTCCACCGCTGTATACATCTGCCTTGCAATACAAAGGTCTGCGAAATGAAAAAAGCTGCTGTCTTTATCCGGCTGATAATCCCGGACAGCTTTAAACAGACCAATCATTCCCTCCTGAATCAAATCGTCCGTCTCACCACCAATGAGATAAAGTGCTTTTGCTTTTTTCTTAACCAGACTCTTGTATTTGTCCATCAGATAATCTGTAATTTCTTTTTCACCACTACGAAGTGCTGCAATTAATTCCTCATCACTCATGTTCTGATAAGATTGCATCTCTCTCTCCTGTTAACTTAATCTCTGTCTTACAATTTCATAAGCTAAAACACCTGTTGCTACCGATGCATTTAAGGAGTCAATATCTCCCTTCATTGGAATCGATGCCACAAAGTCACAGTTTTCTTTTACTAATTTGCTGACACCTTCTCCTTCATTTCCGATAACCAGTCCGATAGAACCTTTTAAATCCAGATCATACATGGTTGTGCCACCCATATCTGCACAGACAAACCACATGCCCTGCTCCTTTAATTCCCGGATGGTATTGGTAAGATTGGTTACCTTTGCTACCGGTGTATAATAAATGGCTCCTGCAGAAGCCTTTGCTACGGTAGCGGTCAGTCCCACTGCACGGCGCTTTGGAATAATGACGCCATGGGCACCTGCCAGATTGGCAGTACGGATAATTGCGCCCAAATTGTGCGGATCTTCAATATTATCCAGCAAAATGACAAATGGTGCTTCATTTTTCTTTCTGGCATTTTCTAAAATATCTTCTACCGTTGCATAAGAAAATGCTGCTGCCATGGCAATGACACCCTGATGCTTCTTCGTCTCTGACAACTGCTCTAAACGCTCTTTTGCCACAAACTGTACCAGCGTATCATGCTTTTTCGCTTCTCTTAAAATGGTCTGAATGGGACCGTCTTTACAGCCATCTAATACAAACAGCTTGTCTATGGTTTTTCCGGAACGAAATGCTTCTAAAACTGCATTTCTTCCTTCTATCTTCGTGCTTTCCGCCTGTTTGTTTTCCATCTGCATTTCTTCCATTCTACTTTCCTCCTGCCAGATCATTCTTTCCGGTCTTCACATTATAGTGTCTGATTGCTTCTTTCGACAATTCCAAAATCCGCTCAAACTGATCCGTCAGATATAAATAGCCCATCAATGCTTCAAAGCCGGTGGCACGGCGATAATCTGACATAGTTGCGTTTTTTGCCATGGTCGGAGACTTGGCATTTCTGCCTCTGCGGTAAATTTCCGTTTCGTCTTCCGTAAGCATCGGAGTCAGTGTCTCCATCATCGTTGCCTGCGCATGTGCTTTCACCAGATGGCTGGTGGTCTGATGCAGACGGGATGCCTTGGTATTGCCTTTTCCAACTACAATGCTTCTTATGACAAGGTCATAAATGCCATCTCCTATGTAGGCAAGTGCCAAAGGGGAGTAGGTTGCTACATCCACCTTTGGCAGGTCAAAATATTCTTTGATATGGGAATCTATGCCTTTTTCCATTTTACACCCTCTCTGGTATCCTCTAAGACAATTCCTTTTTCCAAAAGTTCATTACGAATTGCGTCTGCTTTGGCAAAATCTTTTTCCTTCTTTGCAGCCTTACGCTCTTCGATTTTTTCTAATACATATGCTTCTAAATCTGCATCGATTTCATCGGCAGGATTTGCTACTTCTCCCGCTGCTAAATCAAGAGATAATACATAATCAAAATCTTTTACCAGTGCAAGCTTGGTTGCATCGGTCATATCGGCTTTCAATACTTCATATACTACAGTCAGTGCCATGGAAGTATTTAAATCATCCTCTAATGCCTGCAGGAATTTCTCTTTGTATGCATCAAATTTATCCTGCTCTACTTCTGTAGACGCATCCAGTTTTGCAATGGTCTTACGAAGCTTTACATAGGAATTTTCCATATTATCCATTACTTCATAAGAGAATTCCAATGGCTTTCTGTAATGGGACTGCAGACAGAACATACGATATACCAGCGGCAGATAACCTTTTTCTTCCAATAAGGAAACGGTCAGGAAATCTCCCTTGGATTTACTCATTTTTCCTGATTTATCATTCAGATGATGCACATGGAACCAGTAATTACACCATTTGTGTCCAAGATATGCTTCACTCTGTGCAATCTCATTGGTATGATGTGGGAAAATATTATCCACACCACCACAGTGAATATCCATATATTCGCCTAAATGCTTCATGCTGATGCAGGAGCACTCGATATGCCAGCCCGGATAACCAACGCCCCATGGACTATCCCATTTCAGTTCCTGGTTATCGAATTTGGACTTGGTAAACCACAATACAAAATCACTCTTGTTGCGCTTATTTTCATCCTCAGATACGTCATCACGGACACCTACCATCAGCTCTTTTTCGCTCTGGCTGGAGAATACATAATAATCATCTAATTTTGATGTATCAAAATATACATTTTCTCCGGCAATATATGCATAGCCTTTCTCTAAAAGTACCTCTATCATATGAATAAATTCCGGGATACAATTGGTTGCCGGCTCTACCACATCCGGACGTTTGATATTTAATTTGGAGCAATCGGAAAAGAATGCATCGGTATAATACTTTGCAATCTCCATAACGGTCTTGTGCTCACGCTTTGCGCCCTTTAACATTTTATCCTCACCGGTATCTGCATCACTGGAAAGATGTCCTACGTCTGTTATGTTCATGACACGCTTTACATCATAACCTGCATAGCGAAGTGTTTTCTCTAATACATCTTCCATAATATAGCTGCGCAGATTTCCGATATGTGCAAAATGATATACGGTTGGTCCGCAGGTATACATTTTCACTTTTCCATCTTCGTTTGGCACAAAGGTCTCTACTTTTCTTGTAAGGGTATTAAAAATCTTTACGTTGTTCTCCATGTTATCCTCCATCGTTCCTGGAATTACTTATTTAATTCTTTTCTACTTCCTGCTTTAATGCTTTTATCTCTTTTTCCATATCAATGATACGGTTGCATAATTCTGAATTTTCCCGCTGCAATACATTGATGTCTTCCTGTACCGGGTCCGGCAGATTGCACTGATCCATATCGCTGCGTGGAATTTTTACATTGTTACGTTTTACGATTCGTCCCGGAACTCCTACTACGGTACAATTTGGCGGCACCTCTTCAATTACCACACTTCCGGCACCGATTTTCGAATTCTCGCCTACCGTAAAGGAACCGATGATTTTTGCTCCGGCACTTACCATTACATTATCCTCTAAGGTCGGATGACGCTTTCCGGTTTCCTTACCGGTTCCGCCCAGGGTTACACCCTGATATAAGGTTACATTATCTCCGATAATTGATGTCTCTCCGATGATAACGCCGGTACCATGGTCGATAAAGAATCCTTTTCCAATTACTGCGCCCGGATGTATCTCAATTCCGGTTTTTCTTGCTGCTTTCTGTGAAATATATCTTGCCCGGAAGAAATGTCCCTTCAGGTAATGCTTATGTGCACGCCTATAACTAAGCATAACACGAAATGACGGATAAAGCAAAACCTCCATTGGAGATTTTAATGCCGGATCACGCTCCTTGATAATCTCAAATTCCTCTTTTAATTCTTTTATAAAACCCATGATTACAGCCTCCTGTTCACTGTATAGATTCTTTCCTTTATGCATGCATGCCTGTAATTTTTCTCGCGGAGCGATTTTTTACTTTACAGGAAAGCAATTTCCTATAAAGTAAAAAATCGTCTCTATATAAATATAGAGACGAAGTTATTCCGCGGTTCCACTCTAAGTAAAGCATTGCTGCTTTCCCTCAATACACGTAACGTGTGCTATTCGTTCCTGGATACTTGCTTTCACCGGGACTGCTTCCGGATGCACTTCATATACTTTGGAATCAAGACTGCTTTCAGCCGATGACAGTCTCTCTCTTTTATTCACGCATGTATACTACTCTTTCCGTTCACTGCATTTATCAATTCATTTCTGAATCATTTTTAAATTCTTTTTACGCTACTAGTTTATGCACGAATTGCCATTTTGTCAATAGAAAAGTTATTTTCCGCATCCCGGGCAGCCTGCACAATTTCGTTCACTGCCTCCCACTGCTATGCTGTTTTCATAGATACTTGAGATAGCACAGATTGCCTGGGAGCTGATTCCATCTTCGCTTCCGGTAAAGCCAAGCCCTTCCTCTGTGGTTGCCTTTACATTTACCTGACTGACGTCTATCTTCAATGCCTGTGCAATATTTTCTTCCATCTTCTCAATGTGTGGACGCATCTTTGGCTTCTGGGCAATAATCGTAGCATCGATATTATCAATGACATAATTCTCTTTCTCTAAAAGCTGTCCCACTTCTTCCAATAATTTTATACTGGAAATCCCCTCATATGCCTGGTCTGTATCCGGAAAATGCTTTCCGATATCTCCTAAAGCCGCTGCCCCCAGCAACGCATCCATGATGGCATGTAACAATACATCTGCATCCGAATGTCCCAGCAAGCCAAGACTGTGCGGTATCTCCACTCCGCCTATGATTAATTTTCTTCCTTCTACTAATTTATGAACATCATATCCCATTCCTACTCGCATGTGATTACCTGCTTTCTTTTTTTCTTTTCAACTTTCCGGCTCTCTGCTTCCGCCCTATCTCGGTCCAGCTCCGCAGTGCACGCGGGAAGCTGCAAAGCACCTTCCCGCTCTCGGGCTTTCGCCCTATCTCGGTACAGCTCCGCAGTGCACGCGGGAAGCTGCAAAGCACCTTCCCGCTCTCGGGCTTTCGCCCTATCTCGGTACAGCTCCGCAGTGCACGCGGGAAGCTGCAAAGCACCTTCCCGCTCTCGGGCTTTC
>ERZ1108170.233-NODE-233-length-46860-cov-11.880419_pt1 | contig 46860 bp, 42 predicted proteins | sample MGYA00403705_ERZ1108170 | MGnify/ENA primary metagenome ERZ1108170 (study PRJEB35170, sample SAMEA104062422) | human gut metagenome | biome: human gut; feature: human-associated habitat; material: faeces | place: Denmark | collected 2012-06-15 ...
TCTCCCCAGACAAAGGCCAGCCTGAAGGTGGATATACTGTCGCGTATTGCCCAGGTATACGGCAATGGCGGTAAAGACAGCCTGAAGCTGCCCTATTTGCATGAAATGGACACGACGTTGCAGACGGTTATTTCCAAAGAACCCGAGACACGGAAGAACTGGAGCAATTTCGAGATTGACTGCGAAGTGAAGTATATCCTGCACTACATGAACCAGAAGAACTTTACAGTGGCGCACGAGCATATCGAGAAAGTAAAGAAACTGCTTGAACCGCATGTAGATCCCGTCTTCTGGCTGAATGTCCAGTTGATACAGCTTCAATACTATGCCAAGACCGATGAGTATGACAAAAGCATCGCATTGATAGACGAGGTGACCCCTACGGTACTGAACAACTACGTCTCCACCTTTGCCACTTTGATAAACTACAAGGCGAGTACGCAATATGACAAGGGGGACATTGACGGGGCCATCGAGACCCGGCGCTACCTCATACGCAAGCAGGATTCGCTGAACAATGCCTTCTCGGCCAACCAGTTGAAGCAGGTGAAGGAGATTTACCATACGAAGAGGAAGCAATGCGGGTGCATGCAAAAGAAATGGTATTTCCAATTGGTGCACCAAATGATGGCTTTGCACAGTATTTTTCTGGCAGAAGTTTTCTTGCACCGATCTCCACTTCTCAGGTTGGAATTTTCAATGTGACATTTGAACCTGGATGCAGAAATAACTGGCATATCCATCATGCAAAAAGTGGAGGTGGGCAGATCTTAGTATGTATTGCCGGAAGAGGATATTATCAGGAAGAGGGAGAAGATGCTGTAGAAATGAAGCCTGGTGACTGTATCAATATTCCGGCAGAAGTGAAACACTGGCATGGCGCCGCACCGGATGAATGGTTTTCTCATCTGGCAATTGAAGTACCGGGTGAAGAGATATCGAATGAATGGTGTGAGCCGGTTGCATACGAAATATATAAATTGCTCAAATAACTTCCTCTGCTTCTTCCTCTGTAAGTCCAAGTGTACGAAGTTTCAGAAGCTGTTCATCTATAATGGCATAATGTTAATGGCTTACCGCCAATGTTTGTTAGTGATTTCCCGCACAGCCATGCTTGTCCTCGCCACAATGATGCTCTCCGCATGAATGACCATCCTCATGATCGTGGTGTGTACAGTGAACATCCGGATTGTATGTCAGATTGCCTTCAAGATATGCTTTTACAGCTTCGTCTGCATCACCTGATACTCCACCGAACAGTTTTATTCCCGCAGCAGCAAGTGCAGCCTGTGCTCCTCCACCGATGCCACCACAGATCAGAACGTCTATATCTGCTGAATTAAGAAATCCTGCAAGTGCACCATGTCCCTGTCCGTTTGTGTCCACAACCTGTGTGTTAACAATTTTGTTGTCCTCCAAGTCGTACACTTTAAACTGCTCTGTGTGTCCGAAATGCTGAAAAATCTGTCCATTTTCGTATGTCACTGCTATTCTCATTTTATCCTGTCTCCTTTATGACTTCTGTTTTACTGCTTATTATCATAGTTACATATCACAATCCTATCTGTGATAGTCACATTTCTGGCACTGTTTCATCTCATTTTCCACATCTTCCTTATAGAAAATATCTGACCACCGGCAGACACTCTGCAATATCGGAACAACCGAATTTCCTTTTCCCGTAAGTGAATACTCAACTCTTGGAGGAATCTCATCATATGATTTCCGGTCGACAATACCATCGGCTATGAGATCTTTTAACGTTGCTGCTAAAACTGCGTCTGTGATGTTATACATTTCTTTCCGTATCTCGCTGTAACGCAGTTTTTTGTCGGTGGAAAGCACGCATATAATACGCGATTTCCATTTGCCACCAAAGACCGCAAGGCCGTATTCAAGCGGACAACGGATATCAGCCTCTAATTTTTTTCTGTATTTTGCCATAAAAAACACCATTTTTCGCATATCAAGTTTATGCGTAAGCACAAATCTTGCGTGTGAAAAATATTATTTTTCACACTAATCACCTTCACGTTTTCGTAACTGCTCAGAATCTCTGAGCCAATTACATATATTATAACCTGAAAGTAATCTTTTTTGAAGTTACTATGAAATTTATTAGCAGCCTTAACATTTAAATGAAAACCAACCCATTGCGCATTTCCCCTGCTTATGATACCATAATGAGCAAATTTGCTATCACTTTTTAGGCCAACACAAAAGACTTTTGCAGGAAGGAATCCCCTATGAAAAAGCACAAAAGCATCACCATCCTTCTGATGTGTATGTTACTCCTCGTGTCTGTCTGCGCAGGCATTTTATTTGGAAGCGTGAATATTGCATTCAAAGATATCTTAAATTGTCTGACCGGGGCAGACCGCAGTTCTACTTCTTATATTTTAATCACTACTGTGCGCATTCCGCGCGTGCTCGGCGGACTTTTTGCCGGAATCGGTCTGTCATGTTCGGGTGTGATCTTACAGGGTGTGATGAACAATTCGCTGGCAAGTCCAAGCACGATCGGTGTCAATTCCGGCTCCGGTTTTGCAGTCATGCTCGCCATGATCTTTTTCCCGGCAAACTCATTTGCACTTCCGGTCTTTGCGTTTTGCGGTGCCCTGATCACCACACTGCTGATCTTTTTTCTGGCTGCGCTCTCAGACAGCTCAAGGACTACGATCATTCTCGCCGGTATCACAGTCTCAAGTTTTTTAAGTGCCGGAATTAACACTATTAAACTTTTAAATACGGATATCACGGTAAACCTGACTTCTTTTCTGATTGGTTCCCTCTCCGGGCTCACCCTAAGCAGGCTGATCCTGCCGTGCCTCTGTATTGCTATTGCATTCTTTGTTTCCTTGTTTCTCGCACAGCCCTTAAATATGCTTGGACTTGGGGATGACATCGCGCGTTCCCTTGGACTGCGCGTTTCACTCACCCGCTTTTTGCTTTTGTCCCTTGCGAGCATCCTTGCCGGATGTGTTGTCAGTTTCGCCGGTCTGCTCGGTTTTATCGGACTGATCATCCCACATATCTGCAGGCGGCTTTTTGGCAGCGATACACGTTTTCTTTTGCCTTGTTCTGCACTTTTGGGCGGCAGTTTTGTACTGTTATGTGACCTGCTCGGACGGATGATCTTCTCTCCATTTGAGCTGCCCGCCGGGATTATCATGTCGTTCGTCGGCGGACCGTTTTTCCTGTATCTGTTACTGAAAAAGAAAGGAGGGCGAAGAGTCCATGCTTGAATTTCGCAACGTTTCCGTTTCCTGTCAGCACACGCCGATCTTAAACGACATCTCATTAACTTTCCGTGACGGGGAGATCACCACGATCCTTGGCCCGAACGGCTGTGGCAAGACCACCCTGATCCAGTGCTTAAACGGTGCTTCCACGGTAACCGCCGGACAGATATTCTTAAACGGACAGGATTTTCTTAAAATTTCCCCGAAAGAACGCGCAAGAGAAGTTTCCCTGCTCCCGCAGGTCCGCACGATCATTCCTGCTATTCCGGTTAAAATGCTTGTGGAACACGGGCGCTTTCCTTACCTTGGATTTTCCCGCCGGAAATCAAAGGAGGACACTGAAATTGTAAACCGTGCCATGGAATTTACCCACATCAGCCAGTATGCTGACCAGTATGTCGACACGCTCTCCGGCGGTATCAGACAGCGCGTGTTTTTTGCCATGGTGTTAGCGCAGGATTGTGATTACATCGTGTTAGACGAGCCGACCACTTACCTGGATCTGACCGGTCAGCGCGAATTTTACGCCATGATAAAGGAATTAAAAAAACAGGGAAAAACGATTATTCTGATCTTACATGATCTGAGTCAGGCAGTGCGCATCTCGGATACACTGGTTGTCATGAAACGCAATATTGCCATGGTGGGCACGCCCAATGAGTGCCTGCAGTCGCATGTGATCGAGGATGTGTTTCAGACAAGCTGGAAAAGGTTCACGGATGAAGATGGAGAGTATTACTTTTTTGAGTAATACTCTTTTTTCATGAATCTTTTCTTGACATATGGATTAAAATGATGTACTTGTGTGAAAAAAACAGCGCAAATTTGATCCAAACCACCCTCTCACCCCGCTGCTCGAAAGCGGATTATACCGTACCCAGCCGGATTTCCTTAACACCCCTGATATCAAGTGGAACTTTACGAAGTTTCTGATCGACCGGGATGGAAATGTGGTAGAACGGTTTGAACCTACCACTGATATGGCTGTGGTGGAAGAGCGGATTGCAGAATTGCTGTAAATTCTCCGGTTTTATGTTATACTTACCGCACAAGAGATAACATTATTTTGAACCAAAAATCCACGGATTATGCAAATAACCGTGTGGTAACACTTGGGGATCTGACACCGGAATGGCAGAGTTTACCCAACTGCATGTAACAACTGTTCTACTTTCCTTTTAAATTCATAAAACAGGTCAATATATTGTTCCACGATCGTTTTGCAATAATGCTTGACAATTTCACAATCGTAGTCATGCACAAGCTGGTTTCGTACCTTTAACATTTCCATCCATGCATCATCTGAAATTAACTCCGCTTTATAGGATGTTTTGAGCACTTCACGCGGCGAACCCGCAATAAAACCCGTCATTGCATAATATTCTACCAGTATATCCTTCATAACTTTCCATGCCAGATCAAATGTGATGCTAAATTTTGCACTGGTTCCACTCAATACAAAAGAATCCGAAAGATCCCTCTGTTTTGCTTCTGCAAGTGCATCCAGTGAATTACAAAAAGATCTATAGCGTTTTTCAAATTTTTCGTCCATATTGTCTGATATCCTCCAACAATAACTGATTCTTACAGGTATCCATATTTACCAGATCTATACTGTACAGTGTCGGCAATTCTTCTATTTGTTCTGCAAGTGCATCAAAATCCTTCACACCGGACACGGCAACATCAATGTCACTTCTCTCCCGTGCTGTTCCTTTCGCTCTGGAGCCAAATAAGATCACCTCCACCGCCGAAAAATGTCTGCAAAGTTCTGCAACCGCCTGTATTACTTCTTCTGCCCTCACAAATACTACCTGCCTTTTTCACATATTGAAATCATTTTAGCAGACGTTGCCGGCAATAGCAACGATTGCCTTTGACGTGTATTTATGTTTTAATATGAACAAATACATTCACAAAAAAGGAACCCGACATGAAACAGGAAATTTACACCTGCCTGAAAGATCACAACATCTGGCACGAGATCACGGAAACACAGTTCATGTTGTTTCCATCTAATCAGATAATATACAAAGAGGAAGCACACCCTGCTTTAAATGTGATCCATTCACTGCAGTATGCTTCCTCTTTTTTTAAATTACAACTCCATCTCTGCCGTCTCCCCGATCACAATAACCGCCGGAGACTGCATCCCGGATTCTTTTACTTTTTCTGCAATATCAAAAAGTGTTCCTCGCACACTTACCGTTTTTCCATCAAAATTTCCCTGCACCACTGCTGCCGGTGTTTCCGGAGATTTTCCATACTCCATCAGCCGTCCGGCCAGTTTTGAAAGCTGGTGCATTCCCATCAGAAATACAAGCGTACCTTCCACTGCCACAAGTTCTTTTAATCCTTCCGGCAGACTGTCCGCAGTGCCTTTTGTATGTGCCGTCACCACATGAAAACTGCGGCTTTTTCCACGGTGTGTTACCGGGATTCCTGCTGCCGCCGGAACCGCAATGGCAGATGTGATTCCCGGCACTTCTGTCACCGGGATTCCTCTCGCCTTTAACGCTTCCATTTCCTCACTGCCTCTGCCGAAAACAAACGGATCTCCGCCTTTTAAGCGCACCACGCGTTTGCCTTTCTTCGCATGTTCGATCAGGATCGCATTGATTTCTTTCTGTTCCCTGCTATGTACACCGATCCGTTTCCCGACATAAATTTTTTCACAGCTCTCCGAAGCGTGGTCTAACAGACGTGCATCGATCAGATCGTCATAGACAAGCACCTCGGCTCTCCGTATCGTATTTAAACCGCGCAGTGTGATCAGGTCATATGCACCGCAGCCCGCACCGATGAGCGTTACCACGCCTGTACTAACAATTTTTCTCAATCCAGTCTGTTCCGCACTCTGGCAATAATCTCTGATCCGCTGCATCGTTTCTTTCTCATCCGGCACACGGTTTTCATCCATGCAAAGCTGTGCCGTCTCTTTTAAAAATCTTGCTCTGATCTTGTCATCTGCAATCAATTTTTTTGCAGGTTCACGGATCGATTCTAAATAATCAAGAATCTCTTCCATCTGATTCGGCAGCTCTCTCGCCATGCGGCTTCTTAATTCTGCCGCGATCTGCGGGCTGGCTCCTGCGGTGGAGATTCCTGCGGTCAGTTTTCCTTCTTTCACAAGGGATGGAAATAGAAAGCCGCAGTAATCTTTGTCATCCACCACATTGACTAAAATTCCTTTTTTCTGACACAGTGCACTGATCCTGTGGTTTAATTCTCTGTCATCGGTTGCCGCAATGACAAATGCACAGCCCTCGATGTCTTCCGGCACAAATGCACGCTCCTCGCACAAAAATACCGGATCCTGTTTTAATTTGTCCATGATATCCGGTGCTATTATGGCAATCTTTGCACCGAACGGCTTCATCTTTTCTGCCTTGTGTGCTGCGATCCTGCCGCCGCCCACGATCAGACCTTTTTTATTTTCTATATCAATAAAAAACGGGAAATATGCCATTTTCAAACCAAACCTTTCTTACTCCGCCTCCGGGTACAGAATATCTGCCAGCTGCTTATAAGCCTCTCCCCATTTTGCATTCGGTTTTAAGTTGAATAAGCGCTTATCAAGGATGTAATAATGATCGTTTTTCACAGCGGTCAGGGATGCCCATGCCGGGTTTGAGGTCAGAAGATCTTCGACATTTTTCATAGCGGCATCGCTTTCATTTCCCTGAATCGTCACAAAAATATACTGCGGATCAGCCGCAATGATCGCCTCCATGCTAAGATCATCCAACAGACTCTCGTCACTGTCTGCAATATTCACACAGCCAAGGTCTGCTAACATTTCTCCGCAGACATTTCCGTCACTGCCCTTTGCTTTTACATTGCTTGATGCTGCCCGAAGGAATAATACAGTCGGATTACTGCCGTCCGCTCTCTGCTTCATTTCTTCCACTTCTTTCTGCACATCAAGACCATTCTTCTGATAGAGATCATCCCTGCCGGTGATCTGTGTACAGATGGAAAGCATGTTTAAATAATCATCAAAATTCGCGACGTCAAAATAGGCAACGGTAATTCCTGCCTTTGTCAGTGTTTCCTCCAATGCAACATCCGCATCCGTATTTGCACTTGCGATCACAAGATCCGGCTCCGCTGCAATGAGCTGCTCGACATCCGGCTCCAAAATGCTTCCAAGATTTACCACACTCTCATCAAGTTCTAAACCAAGGCTCTCCCAGGAATCATTTGCTGCTGCAACAACATTTCCGCCTGCTAACATCCATACATCTGTGAAACTACCGATCAGCGCTGCCACACGATCTGCAGATTTCACTGTCACCTCACGTCCAAGATCATCGGTGAACGTATAACCCTGTGTCTGCGCCTCAGTATTTGTTTCTAATGCCCCGGTATCTGCTTCCAATGTCTCTGTATACAATTCCGTCTGCTCTGCATCTGCTGTGCTTTCTGTTTTCTGCCCAACAGCCTGCACATCCCCTGCCGTTTCATTTGCGGAAGTTTCCTTTGCTCCCCCGCAGCCAGCTGAAAGAAGCAGTGCTGCAAGCACGCCTGTCAGTGCAAGTTTCTGATAAATTTTTTTCATGTCTTTCATCCTCCGTAAGTTGTTTCTACATTTTTGACATTATATTTTTCGTTGCTTTTTTTGTCAACATTTGACTTTTTCATCATTAATTGCTATAGTGGGAAACGTTCCATACAAATGCTAGGGGTGCTGTTTATACCACATGGTATCTACAACGTGCTGAGAGATGATTTCATCAACCCTTATTACTTGACCCGGATAATACCGGCGTAAGAAAGCGTTTTCATTTACTTTATTCTGGTAAGAAACAATCCCCCGTGTTTGTATACAATAGAATGTACGCTCCGCGAACATTCCATTATCATGAATTAGGATTCTGGGTGTCAAAAGGTGGCTCACAACTTAGCGATTGTCAAATTGCACAAAGTTGGGACTCGTTTTGTGACTTTGTGCAACTTGACAGTCAAAAATTGAAAACCACCTTTTGATACCAGAATCAAACAAGGAGGATTTATGAATAACTTTTTTGCTACACCGGAAGGAGCCTGGGGAGACGGCTCCGTACATCTTACGATCACCGGAATTGTGATCGTTGTCGTTATCATCGCATTACTGCTCATCGTTGCAGCGTTTGTGCGTCAGAAAAATGCAAGCCGCAAAGCAGCTCTGACTACCAAACAGCTTGTTTACTCTGCGGTTGCCATTGCACTTGCCGTGGTATGTTCCATGATCAAACTGTTTGAAATGCCAATGGGTGGCTCCGTCACATTACTTTCCATGCTTTTTATCGTTCTGATCGCATACTGGTATGGCCCTTATGTCGGCATCATGACAGCCGTTGCATATGGTCTGGTACAGTTTGTAACAGAACCGATTTTCTACACGATCCCACAGATGCTGCTTGACTATCCGCTCGCATTCGGTGCGCTTGGTCTTGCCGGATTTTTCAATAAGAAAAAATGGGGACTTCAGATTGGATATGTAGTCGGCGTTTTTGGACGTTTCATCTTTTCCACGATCTCTGGCATTGTATTTTTCGCATCCTATGCACCGGAAGGCATGAACCCGATCCTTTATTCTTTCGGATATCAGGCCTCCTATTTGGTACCGGAAGCAGTCGTTACGCTGATCATCATCAGCATCCCGCCGGTTGCCAAAGCTCTGGCCCGCGTAAAACAGAATGCGGTAGAAGCATAAAATCAAAAAAACAGCCATACCGTTTTAATTTCAAAGCGGTACGACTGTTTTTTTAGTTCTTTTATGTATTAATCCAACAGCATCTGTACGCATCCATACATTCCGGCATCATTTCCAAGTCCTGCAGACACAAACTTTGTGTTGCGGCAGGCATGGAAGGATGTCTCCACAAAATGCTTCTGGATGCTCTCGATCAGGATACTTCCTGCTTTGGAAACACCGCCACCGATAACAACAACTTCCGGATTAACCACACATGCAATATTAGATAAGGTGGATCCTAAGATTCCGCAGACTTCATCCACTAAACCAAGTGCCACTGCATCTCCGCTCTTAGCCTCATCAAACACATCTTTTGCAGTCAGTTCCGGGAAGTTTCTAAGGCTTGTCTCATCGTTGGTCTTAGCAAGTTTTCTCTTTGCCACACGAACGATACCGGTTGCGGAAGTGTACTGCTCTAAGCAGCCGTACTGTCCACAGGTACATGCCTCGATCTCATCATGATTTACGGTGATATGTCCGATCTCACCGCCTGCACCATTAAATCCTGCAACGACTTTTCCATCTACGATGATACCGCCGCCGACACCGGTTCCAAGTGTTACCATGATAACGTCTTTACAGCCTTTTGCTGCACCCTGCCACATCTCTCCGAGAGCTGCAACGTTGGCATCATTTCCGGCTTTGACCTTAAGACCTGTCAGATTTCCGAGTTCTTCCTCTACGTTAACGATTCCCCAGCCTAAGTTTACACAGCGGTTTACAACGCCGTTGCTCTTAACAGGACCGGGAACACCGATTCCAACACCCTGTACATCATCTTTGCTGATGCCTTCCTGTGCCAGTTTATTATCAACTGCCTGTGCGATATCAGACAGGATTGCTGCTCCGTTATTTTCCGTGTTGGTCTTGATCTCCCATTTATCGATCAACTTGCCGTTTGTTTCAAAAAAACCGATCTTACAGGTAGTTCCCCCGACATCAATTCCAAATGCATACTTTTTCATTTTCGATCCTCCAATGTTCTTCGCAGCAACATACCTGCCACGCTATTGTTTTTGCTCATATTAAGCTAATGATAACGTTTCCAAATTTGTATGTCAAGCCTTCATCAGTGCTTTCTGCAGTCCAAATCTGCTCTGTTGTTTCTGGTTCTGCTGCTACTGCTGATCCTGTTGTTCCTGCTGTTGTTGCTGCTGTTGTTGCTGTTCCTGCTGTTGTTGCTGTTCCTGCTGTTGTTGCTGCTCCTGCTGCTGTTGTTGCTGTTCCTGCTGTTGTTGCTGCTCCTGCTGCTGTTGCTGCTCCTGTTGCTGTTGGTTTTGTTGCTGCTGATCCTGTGGCTGCTGGTTCTGTTGTTGCTGCTGATCCTGTGGCTGCTGGTCCTGTTGTTGCTGCTGCTCCTGTGGCTGCTGGTCCTGTTGCTGTTGTTCCTGCTGTTGTTCCTGTTCCTGCTGTTGTTCCTGCTGCTCCTGTTGCCCCGGATTTTCCTCCACATTCTGATCCGGATTCTCCTCCGTATCTTCCTGCCGGAATACATGAACCTCATCCGATACCTGCGCATACGGCAAAAATTCCATCGGTGAAAGTCCTTCGTGCGCCTTTAGCATAAATTTCTGCCAGATCGTACCCGGATAAGTAGATCCCATTAATTTATCCAGCTTTTTCGGCATATCATAACCAACCCACACACTGGTCGTATAATATCGCGTATAACCCACAAACCATCCGTCTTTCTGATCGTTAGACGTACCTGTTTTTCCAGCCGCAGGCATACTGCCAAGTCCAAGTCCGTGCGCCGTTCCATTTGTGATAACCCCCTTTAAAACATCCGTCATCATCCTTGCCGCATTCTGTTTATACACAGATTCCTCCGTCTGGGCAGATGCATAAATCTCATTGCCATCTGCATCTAATATCTTAACAATACAAGTCGGTGTCCGGTAATTTCCATCGTTCTCAATCGCAGCATAACCGGATGCCATTTCAAGTGCAGATACACCATTTGTAAAACCGCCAAGCGCCGTTGCCGGTCTGTAATCATTGGCATCGAGCTTTGCGAAATTCATTTTTTCAAGATAAGAAAGACCAACTTCCGGTGTCAGTTCCTCATATAATTTCCACGCAATCGTATTGACAGACTTCTCCACCGCAGTCCGTACTGTGATCTGCCCTAAATAAGATCCGTTGGCATTTCTTGGTCCATCCTCGATCGGTTCATCCTTTACCGCCGAGTCAGGGGTATAATTACGTTCAAAAGATGGCGTATATACGGTAAGCGGCTTGATCGCGCTGCCCGGCTGTCTGTAACTCTGAAATGCACGGTTTAACGTATAGCCGGAAAAATCCTGGCTTCTTCCACCAACGATTGCCCGGACATAACCATTATCATTGTCAATGCAGACCGCCGCAGACTGCAGGCTGTATACGCCTTCATCATTCACTTCCGTATAACCCGCAAGTTCCTCATTGACAGTATCCTGCAGTTCCTTCTGTAAATTCAGGTCAAATGACGTATAGATCCGGTATCCTGCAGTATACAACTTTTTCTGACACTCATTGTAAAGTGTCTCATAAGCCTCGTCATATTTCTCTTTTTCATCTTCCGAAGAAAACTGATATTTAAAATGAAAGTCTTCATTTTCCATCAGGGCTCTGGCGGCGCAATAATAAGTATATGTCTCTACATAATCATTTTTTGCCAAAGTCTCCGGGCGCTCTAATGCGATCACCTGACCGACAGCCTTCTCATATTCCGATTTGGATATTTTTCCATCATCGAGCATATTCTGTAAAATTCTGTTACGTCTTTTGATCGTATTAGAAATATTCGTAAGCGGATCATAAAGCGTCGGATTATTTGGTATCGCACACAAAAATGCCTGCTCGGACAGACTAAGATCCTGCACATCCCGGTTAAAATACCCGCGGCTTGCCGACTGAATTCCGTAATATCCGTTACCAAAATAAATATTATTGAGATAAAATTCAAGGATCTCATCTTTGGTATATTTCTTTTCAAGTTCTTTCGCGATGTACATTTCCTCAACTTTTCTCTGCCATGTTTTTTCCTGACTCAAAAAAATATTTCGTGCAAGCTGCATCGTGATCGTACTGCCGCCCTGTGTTGCCTCCCCGTTTTCAATCATCGCTTTTACCGCCCGCAGCAATGCCCGGTAGTCAATTCCGTTATGCCTGAAAAACTTTTTATCCTCTATGCTGACGATAGCACATACCACGTTTCTTGGCATATCAGTGATCGAAAGATAATAAGAATCTTTTCCACCTTTCAATGTAGAGATCACACTTTCATCCGAAGCATAGACAATGCTGGTCTGATTGGATTTAAATGTGTCCTTATTGGAATAACGCACCAGTTCCAGTGCCTGCGTCTTTAAGTCTTTTACTTCTTCTGCGTAACCGCCAAAATAATACCAGCATGCCCCTGCAATAATCGCAAGCAGCAATACCAGCTGCATTTTCGCAAAAAACCAGAACAAACGGTATTTCTTTTTTTTCTTCTTTTTGGCTGCCATGGCCGCATCACCTCTATTCTAAAACAATTTTATGATATGTAATCCCCGCCTGTTCGAGTAATTCCATCTCCCGCCTCTGACAGGTAAAGATCAGTATCTGTCTTCCCTGTTCTTTCCTGATCTGACAATCAAGTGCACGCAGTGTATGCATCAGACGTTTTTCATCATACATGCCAAATGCTTCATCAAAAATAACTGGCATAGGCTCCTCTTTTGTCACGATCTCTCCAACAGCAAGACGGAATGCAAGATAAATCTGCTCTAGCGTTCCGTGGCTCAATGCCTCCGGCAGAACCTCTTTTCCATCCGCCGCAATAAAAAGTTTTCCATCTTCTTTCACGATTGCATGATCATATTTTCCCGCCGTAAGCTCTGACATCCATTTCGAGACGGCACTTCCAAGTCCATCTAAGCTGTCCTCATAATACTCCTTTGCAAGCCGGTCAATCTCTCTTTCTGCAAGTTCTAAGGCACTGATATCTTCTAACAGCTCCCTTTCCTGTTCCCCAGGCTGTTTTGCCGCTTCAAGATCCTGCATAATATTGTAACGTCTGGTCTCTTTTTCAGACAAAGATTCTTTTAAACTCAAAAGCATACGCTCCGCCTGCCTCAAGCCTGCATCCGCATAGGTTTCCTGCGTCACACCCTCTGAGTCATTCTTTTGCGCTGATACATAAGCTTCCTTTTTTGCCTGCTCCACCGCATAGCGGACTCCTACATAAAGTCCGCAAAGAATCATTCCTGCCAGAAAAATGCCCTGTAAAAGATAATACCAGAATGACGGATATGCAGTAACACGATGTATCACTATATTGATCAACAATACTGATGCACAAATTCCGATCCCTGCCATGCGGTCCGGTTGTTCACGGTCCCATTCCTTTTTTTCTGACGGGTTATTTCCATTTTTCCCCGGCGCAGCACCCTGACAATCCACGTGGTCTGTCTGCCGGCTTTTCTGTTCGGATAATCTCCTGCGTTTCTCACCTATCTCTTCCACACGCACACGCTTTAGCTGATCAATCTCCCTTTCCGCATCCGCAATATTAGCATGTAATCCACGGCTGTCACGTTCTAAGAGATCTTTTTCCACAATAAGCTGGCGGATATCCTCATTTTTCTGTTCATGGATTTTCTTTATTTCCTGCGCCAGTTCCCGCTTTCTTGCCGCAAGTGCTGTTTTCGCCTTCTGAACCTGGATATTGGCACCACCGCCCTCCGCAGCGTTCGAAAGATATTCCGACAGGATATCTGCCAGTTCCTTTCCGGTCACCGCGCCGGTCTGCGGTATATCATAAGTGTTTCCAAACGTTTCCTTATCTATTCCCCCAAGCAGCATGGACAAATCGCCGTAGGCAACCGACAATTCTTCCCCATCCGCCTCGTTTTTTAAGATATCTTTTTTGTCCTTATAATAAAAATTACGCTCCAAATAAAAAGGTTTTTCACCTACAAAAAAGCGCAGGGCTCCACTGTAAAAGGAAGATGCATGCCATGGCTCATGTTTCTGATACATGCTGTTTTGCGTGCTTCTTCCACGTCCCCTCTCCATTCCAAAAAACATTCCAATCAAAAAATCATGCAGTGTCGTTTTTCCTGTCTCATTTTCCCCATAGATTACATTGATTCCGGGTTTAAATGAAATCTGCCTGTTCTGCAATTTTCCAAACTGCCCAATGACTGCTTCTTTTATCTGCATACTTTATATCCCAATAACGCATTGACTCCATATTCCAATGCTTTTTTTGTGACCATATCCTGCGGTCGTCTTTCCATGTTCTCTATGTAATTTCCCAAAAGGGTATCTTTATAGTCCTCTTTTAATTTCTCATAATCATAGTCTGGCAAAAGCTGTTCTGTTACATCAACAACCCTGTCAAACGCTTCGAGTTTTTCTATATCAAATCCGGTATCCGGTGAGACTTTTCCCCGCAGGAACAACCGGAAATGCTGATATTCCGGTCTTTCCGCCAGCAAAGTTTTTACCCACTCACAGAGTTCAAAATCTGTTGTTTTCCCCGTGACCGGATAAACTTCATGACAATATTCACATTTTTTGACCGGACAAAAATGAATATCCGTGTGGTCCTTATCGATTATACCCAGCCAGTAGCCGTGTGGTCCGACATCATTTTTATCCGTCGGTTCTAAACTTCCAGCCATTACCGCGCGCCCCGGGATCTGCTGCTCACCCTTATGAATATGTCCGGCAGCAATATAATCAAATCCATTTTCCAGAATATGCTTAGGATGATATGGAATATGCTGCGGATCACCGCCATGAACCAAAAGAATATTAATTCTGGATTGATCTTCCGGAATGATCGAATCGTAAACCGGCTCACCAATCTCCCTGTGCCAGTAACTCAATCCGTAAATACTGACATTTTCCTCCTCAAAATCAAAATGTCCCGGCTCCTCCTGACGGAAAAAATAAACATTCTCCTCCCACTCCATCGTCAGATAATACGATTTTGTACGGAGATAATCGTGATTGCCCGCCATCAGGATAATTTTCGTCTGGGGTATTCTGCCAAAAAGATAATTGACTTCCCGCAATTCTTTCTTTAACGGCTGCGCATGAAACAAATCCCCCGATATCAGCAAAAAATCCGGCTTTAACTCCACTGCCGCCTCGATCACTTCTGCAAAAGAGTCCCAGATATCCTGCGCTCTTTTTTCACTCCAGGGTTTTCCCTCATCCGGTTTTATTCCAAGATGTACATCCGAAACATGTATGAATTTCATAAGCTGCTCCATTTCTGTGCCATTTACAGTGTCTATTGTAAACGATTTTTTTTGTTTTTCCAATAGTGAAAAGAAGCGGCTGAATTTTCTTATTTAAAACCCAGCCGCCTCTTTTATCTCCGATATAATTTTTACTGTTCCATCTGCCGCCCCAAAAATGATGCAGCCGCAGCGGCCAGTTTTCCTTCGGTGTCACTCATTTTCTTTTTTTCATCCTTATTGCAGATGACCACTGCACCGATTGCATCGCCCTCACAGATGATCGTGCTTAATGCCTGCTCGGTATATTCTCCGGCATCATCTAACGTCACTTTCATAAATTCCGCATCCCCCGCGGATGCCTGATAATTCTTTCTTTCGCTGATAGCTTCCTCTAATTGTTTGCTGACCGGTTTTCCTTCAAATTCTTTTTTCCCACTTCCGGATGCTGCGATCACATGGTCGCAGTCTGTCACGAGGACAAGATATCCCGTAGTCTGTGCCAGACTCTCAGCATATTCCCCGGCAAATTGCCCAAGTTCACCGATCGGTGAATATTTTTTCAGAATAATCTCCCCCTCGCGGTCCGTAAATATCTCAAGTGGATCTCCCTCACGGATCCTTAAAGTTCTTCTGATCTCTTTTGGTACCACGATGCGTCCTAAGTCATCTATCCGGCGAACAATTCCTGTTGCTTTCACGTTGTTATCCTCCAATGCTATATTTTGATAAAGCAGCTCTTTCTTATATATCAGCTTTGGAGTTAGTATGTGGAAAATATTGAGATTTATTCTTGTATCCTCTCATTTGCTTATGATTCCTGCAGCAGCCAATCTCAAAGGCCGCTCTCGTTACCTTGTCATGGATCTTTACCAGATCATATTGTCCTTCCTGATATCTTAAGCCACTCAAAATATCATCCAGATATTTTATCAATTCATCCTTCTGGTTTCCTGTGATTTCTAATTTTACCTCACGCTGTGTCGCTCCACGTACCAGACCCGCATAATTTATTACACGTGCAGTCCCTTGTAACCTGTTAATCTGTATTATCATAAAAACAATGAGAAATATTAATATCAATATCAGACAGCTTTGTATGATGCCTATTATATTTTTTATTCTCTTATCCGACCGTATTTCTTTGTTCATCACCATACCTCTCGTATTTACCCATAATAACATTTTTGCAAAAGAAAGTCTATCTGATATATTCCGAACTTCTGAATCATAAGTATTTACAATATTCCATACCCACTCTGATCCGTTTATCTTCTCCATCTGAAAGGTTGCAGAAACGTAGAATGACATCCCCCGTAAGCATACTGTGTTTCAGTGCGGTCGGAACTGCCTGGAACTGGTATGTCTCCTCTCTCCCAACGCAAAAAAACATCTGCTTCCTCCGTTTTATGCGGAAAAAGCAGATGTTTTTCTGTCAGAAGCAGGTACTATTTCCCTGCCTCTTCCAATATCTGTTTCTGTACTTTTTTGCTGAAACCGTGCAGCACGGTATCATATGCAAAATCTATCATGTTATAAAGTTCCTTCTCCGGGAAATCATCCAGATAGATCGTATTCCAGTATGGTTTCTGTGACTTCGAACAATGATACCCTTCTACAATCTTATCCGGATAGACCATCCGGTAAAACTGTGCTGCATCTGCCGTACATTTTAATGTAATCTTGTAGTTTTCCTCATCCAGATATAACTGCGCAAATATTTTACCATTCAGTTTGTAACAGATCGGCACTTTTCCAAACGGGTATGTTTCACATGCCTTATGCTTACTGGTACAATATGCTTTGATATCTTCTGCCGTCATAAATTTCGCCTCTTACCTTATGTTTTTCTCTTATCTGTCAGAATCTATCGTTCTCTCAAAAGAATAGATTCCCTCCCCCTGTCCTTCATTGACAAGTGCCGTCATCGTAAGCTCTGTATCACTTTGGTTTGCCATAGCAAGCCAGGAATACGCATCTTCCGAAATTTTGCTGACCGGTGTTCCCTCCATATAGACTAAAAAAGTATCCGTACCGGTCAGACCATATGCATCCGAATAAATATACTTTGTTCCGTCTTTGATCTCTTCCTTGCCAAATTCATTTTCCTGATAAGAAATATCCGCAAGTGTCATCCGGTAACAATATTCATCCACTTTTGTCAGGTCTTTAAAATGTCCTTCAAATACGCTTATATACTCTGTTCCGTTTTCATAGCCGTCTCCGGTATCTCCCATATCGGAATCATGGTATTCACCGCGAAAAGATCCGTCTGGCTCAATAGTAAAATCCGTAGCCCATCCGCCTGCACCGCTGCAAAACTCAAACTGATATTTTGACAGATCCGCAAATGTAAGACCTTCCGTGTTTTCAGTCCCGGTGCTGTTCTCTGCAATGTTCTCTGTACTGTCTTCTGTGCCTGCATTATTCTCTGTGGATGTATCTTCCGTATCTGCATTTTTCTCTGTGTCTGATGTTTTCCGGGTACTGTTTTCCGAATCGTCAGACTGCTGTAATGTACTGTTTTCATTCGATGCTGCTGCACCTGAACTGGTCGTATTTCCATTTCCGCATGCTCCCACACCGGTCAGAAATGCTGCAGTTATGATAAATAATGCCACTTTTCTCTTCAACTGAACTGCCTCTTTATCTGCTTTTCTTTTTCTAATTTCCATTATAATTCTTACTTACATATTCTTTGATTGCCTCGTTATCTTCCGGCATTCTACATCCAACGATGAACTCGCCCTCATTGTTGGAACTTCGGATCACACAGCCGGTCAGCGGCTCATTGCCAATCACTGCAAAATTTTTCACATCTAGGCTGACATTCTTTCCCTTCTGACTTGCAAATGCATTGTCACGCACGGAAAATGCAAATCCGTTGGCACTGATATTTACCATTTTTCCGGAATACGTTTTATCCGCTTCCCCTAACCGGATGGTACATTCATTGGAAATCGGCATACGAGGATATTTTCTTCGGTTATATACCTTCGGATTGGATTCAATATGGAGTTTATACTGACCTTTTTCACCCTGTCTGACCGAATGGATCTCAATGTCATCCCAGTAATATAAAATATTATCAACTACAATATGCAGTTTACACAGTTCATGTTTGTTTTTCTTATCCACAAAGTTTTGCACCTGATCTTCCGCGGTTACAAAAAGATCTTTGTCTATACAGTCTACAACTTCACCGGCATACTCCTTTTTACTGCTGTCATCATTTAATGCAATGGTGAACTTCATGCCAGTTTTTACATCCTGTACACCCATAAATCCACCGACACCAAGTTCTTCCATAAGTTTGCCCACAACACTCTCGATATCAAGCGCACTCTTTGCACTCGCCTCGTATTTGCTCAACATCGTCTTTGTTGTCAGTTCTGCACCATTGATGCTCTGTGTCATAACTTCCATGACTTCGCCGACCTGATGCATATTATCTGTCAGTGTCTGGTTCGATGTCTCCACTTCTTTGACCGCACTGTCTACAACTTTGATATTTTCGCCAAGGCTTGTCGCATCGTTTGTAATATTTGTCACACTCTGGTTGACATTCGATACTTTTTCAATGTTGACCTGGATCAGTGCCACGGTCTCTGAGATTGACTTCATCATCTTCTCGGAAATTGCTTCCAGTCTCGACAGTGCTTCCATAATACTGTTCGAAGAAGTCTGTGTTCCACTGCTCAGCTCACGGATCTCATTGGCAACTACCGCAAACCCTTTGCCGGCTTCTCCCGCTCTTGCAGCCTCTATGGACGCGTTTAAAGCAAGCAGATTCGTCTTTGACGTAATGCCCTCAATTGTGCTGGTCTCTTCTTTTACGTTCTTAAATTCCGCCTTAAAATCTTCAAGTACCTGCTCTACTTCTTTGGAAAGTGTCGCCATCTTATTGGTAATTTCCACAACCTCAACGAGTTCTCCTGCACTGATATTGGCATGATCCACTGATGCTCCGATGAGCTGTACCACCTGTTCCATAAGTCCGGCAACATTTTTTACCTGCGTATCGATCACATTGGTCATCTCGACGGAGGAAAGCGTCTTATCGTTGAGCACTTCGTTGTTGTCCGCAAGATTTTTCATGTCATTCATAACATCATTTGCGCCGGTACGGTTCTCATCTGCAAGCTCTCTCACAACCGTCACACCATCCACGATCTCATTGCTCGCGCCCTTAACCTGCTCTACGGTCTTTACGACGCGTGCCAGGTTGGATTTAATGGATGCCATCAGTGCGCCATCCGATTGTACCAGATGCGCGATTGCCATATTCGTACAGCCATAACAGCATATCACGATTGCAAACTGCAGTGCACATTCCTCACTGGCAACAAAATCCATCATTCCTTTTGCCAGACCTTTATACAGGTTACTCGAAATCAGTACAAATAATGTAATAATCATCATTGTCCGGATAAATTTCGGATCTTTATAGAGAATCAGAATGCATACCAACGGTAAAATAAATACATAAGAAACTTCATCTAGCGATGTCCACGCAATTACCGCATAAAATATGAGATAGCCAAGTCCTACTACCCATTTATACCTTAGACTGTCTGCATGCTTAAATCTCAGTAAAAACCTGCCACCAAGATATGACAGCCAGCCCGCAACAAAAAAGGCTGTAAAATACGCTTCCTTTAACTGTCCTCTACCGACTTTTATTCCATAAAACACAGACGCTATCAGCAACAGTACAAACCATGTAATACTTGCCCTCTTGTTTGCTTTTGCAATAAAGAAACTCTCATCATAATCCTGCATAACTTTTTATCCTCTCTGTAAAAAAATTCACGATACATGCTTTTTCCAGTGTATCACAAACAAAGGGGAATAGCTAGAAATTATGTCCGAAATCTGTCCGAACTTCCATCACCGGACTATCGGCTCCGAATGCCTGTGAAAAAATATAGTCCTGTCTGCACTGCTGCCATGCATACAAGATCTGTAAGCTCTGCCAGCGGCTGATCTGTATCTGTATCATAAATGGCGTTATTTTTATAGACATATCAAATATCTTTTTTTCTGTCATAAATGATAACAAAATCACAGGTCCTTAATTTTAACAGCACTTCAACCCGGTCTTCCTACATGCATCATAAAAAATAAACAGCTCTGTCTTTTCAAAATCCAAATGATCATCATACTCCTGCTGCGTGGTCTCAAATTCAAGATTACTCCTGCCATGACATTTTATTTTCATCCTGTAATATCCTTTTTTATCATGTATACGATCAATGACCATCATTTTACGGACTTCCGTGATCTCATCATACTTTACGATATAGTCCTTCCCATTCGCTGAGATTTTAACAGAATCCTCCCGAAATCTGATCCCCAGTTTCATAACACCATTGGTTCGTTTTTCTCTGATAAAATAATACATGCATGTCATAAAAACCGTAACCGCCAAAGCAATTTCCGGCATATATTCTTCCATGTCATGGTTATGGATTATTCCCATATGGTCAAACAGACTATACCCTACGAACTGTAGCGCAAAACAGCCTATAAACAGGATTACCGCATGCAGTCCCCAGCGTTTTGTACGAAATACACTGTCGTTTACTGTGATATGATATTCGTTTTCCATTTTTTTGTACTTCTCCGTATATTCCCTTCTCTGCTCCTGCTCATATCAATAAAGATATTGTTCGTTATTCTAAAATCTCTATGCGTTCCATAATTAATGTTCGCACCTTTCCCTTTTCTAATTCTGACAAATATGACTGGTCTACAAGTTGCAGCATTTTTTCCTTTAATGCACATAATTTCTTTATCATATGCTCTGCTGCATTTTCAGGAACTCCACACATATCTGCCAATACTTTGAACTCTTTTTTATGAATATTTCTTTTCTTACCATTTATAGTAAGCGCTAACTGCTCCTGATCCTCCGGCATAATTACATTTACCGGCAGCATGTCATATGCCTTTGATAATTGAAACCTCCTGCTCCCAGGCTCAGTTTCCCGCAGCGAAAAATTTTTTAAATGCATATCTGAATTTCCCATCACAAAAGATCCTGCAACACGCAGGAACAATTCCGATAAATCTAACCCTGGTGTAATAGAATATTTTTTTATAATTCGTCCACAGTTTTCATACGAACCTTTATATTTATCCTGTGTTAAACGATTTGATAACTGGCAGAAATCCTCCATTGCATACAATTTTATCTGATCCTGCGTAATATCACGGTCAATCCTTTTGGTAATATATCCATACTCACCCTTCATTTTTATCAGTGCGTGCGGAACCGTCTGAATTCCTATCAGCTCAGCCAGCCGCATAGCAAGATCCTCATATTCCGGCATGTGTGCATATTCTTCTGTCTGAGGTTTCAAAATAAATCCGGTTGGATAATCCACTATCGTAAGCCTTGCATTGGTATCACTGGATAAATGCAACGACAGTTTTTTCTGAACTCCAGGTACAGTAAATCCTTCATTGACTGTTTTGTTTGCAAGTGTTTCTAACTGTTCCTTTGTGATATCCAGCAACGGTAATTCATCTGTCTGGAAAAAAGATTTGACACATTTTTTGTGCCAACACCACTCTTTTTCCACAGTAAAAGCATGATCCGATATGGCTTTTCCACAGCACAAACACTTCATTCCACACCTTCCCTTCTGATGCTCACATCTCCAATACAATCTCTACATGCCGATAACAGCAGACCAAATCTGTCATTTGTATTAATCTTCCAATTGTGGCTGACTACGCCAAGCAGCCAGCCTTCTGGAATGAGACCATCAAAAAAAGGGAATAAAATGGTTGTTTTATACGGTTCTTCCTGTAGCGGAAGTGTTAAGCTCACGGCCACTGCATCTTCTCTTTTCAGATACTTTTCATCATAAGAAAATACATAACCTTCCTCTGTTTCAGCAATGATTCCGGCAAAATTATTTTGAATAAACACATAACCTTTTCTATATTCTGACTCCACCTATACTTCCTCCTTATTCCCCGGTATCGCTTCTTTACCGAACATCGCCAATGCCTGATTTACCTTGTCCAGACGAACCGTTTCTTTTCCCTGCTCCAGTTCCCTTACAAACCGCAAACCAAGTCCGGAACGCATTGCAAATTCTTCCTGTGTCAGACCTGCCTTTTTTCTCTCTTCTTTTATATAATTTCCAATTATGCTCATATAAATCATAATACTCCCGTTCGGGTATAATTTCAATCCATGAATACACAAAAATCCCGTTCGGGTATACTTGCTATTTTGCGAGACGATCTTTACGTTTTCATTTTGTTCCTCCCCGTATTTTGTCTGTGCAAAAGTCAGTGTGTCGTACTCTGCCAACGCATGATGGTATGGCACTCCGACCGACAGTTGTTCCCGGACATACGGGATATCTGCGACCGCCGGATCCTCACACGCAAACGGCAGTACCCCGATGTCGCACTGTCCGCTCTTTACGTCCGCGATCATATTTTTTTAATAAAATCATCACGGTCCACAAAAAACAAATAATCCGCCGTCGCTGCGTCCATCCTCACATTTCTGGCATCAGAAAGTCCACCATTTGTCTTATGTATTACCCGGACCCGCTCATCTTTCCTGCCAGAATCATCACAGATCCTTTAAATATGCTGCAAATCAACTATCAGTCTGAAATCCGGTTCAGTGTAAAATCATCCACCGTTCCCCAACTGTTCACATTACACCAGAACCGTACCCCAATCTTAACCGTTCCATCTGTAACCTTAATCTCTTTGATCGTCGGATTCTGCCAATCATTGTAGGTAGTCAGCATAAATGGAGCCGTCTGCTCACCGTCTGCTGTCACTGCATACAGTTCCATAGATGCATCCGAGGACATATCCCCGCCCTGTGAAAATACGGACAACTGGTATGTTCCATTCTCCAGACCGGTCACTTCCTGCTCAATGGAAAATTCCATATCAGAATCTCCGGACCAGAAGTGGAATGCTGTTTCACCGGAATGTGCATCATCGGCTTTTACCTGATAATCGGTTGGATCATTTTCCCCTTCATAAGAAACCTTCCACATCGAACGGTTCTTATCCTCAAAACTTGGATTAACCGCATAATTTACCATCTCCACTTCTACATGCGCAGTAACAGCGATTCCATCTTTCAATGCCCCTTTCATCTCATAACTTCCGGCTTTGGTGGTATCGATTGCTTTTACCTGTGTCTCGTCCCAGCTTACAGTCTCTTTTTTATTCTGTGAGCGGTCATTGTATACAACATCAATACTCTCCGGCAGAACCAGATCTTCTCCTACATTGCAGGAAACATAAACATCTGGGATGTAATCAACTGTAAGCGCCGCTGTTGCCCCATATTTTAAATATTTAAATACATTCAAAGAAGCGAGTGGATGTCCGGTAAAATCAAACATTGCCTGATTGTCCCAGGAACAGCCGCCGTAATACAGACCTGCATCATCCGGATCATACTCTGCCGAATAACTGCTTGCCCAGCCGCTTCCGTATTTCTCCCACAGTGCAGAATTATCCGCATCGGCTGATCCGACAGGGATCCAGGTTCCTTCCCAGTAAAAGACGCCTTCCACGCCGGCTTCATTTGCAGCTGCGCAGATGTCACGGATCATGGTTGCCTGACTTTGTACCGTAGCACCATAACCCTCTACCAGATCATCTGTTCCCTGCAGGCTGTTTCCGAAACCATCGCCGTCCTCAGAAGTATAACAATAAGAAGTCTCTGCTATATATACTTCCTTTCCATATTTTTCCTCAATCATTTTTGCCACGGTCTGCATATTTTCGTTGGTTCCATCCCAGAACGGATAAAAGGAAAGACCAAACAGGTCGTAATCTACACCGGCATCTTTAAGATTTGCTGCCATGGTATCAATCTGCTCATTATCCTCAATATTGGTATAGTGTACGGCAACTTTAATGTCTTTTCCGTAAGTCTTTGCTGTCTCACGCACAGCCTTACTTCCGGCATTTAAAAGCTGCATTACGGCATCCACATCTGTTTCCCCGGACATACCATTGTTGATCTCGTTACCGATCTGCACCATTCCGACGTCCACCCCGGCATCTAATAATTTGCCAAGGCTCTCTACCGTATAATCATAAAGCGCATTACTCTTTTCTTCAGCTGTCATACCTTCCCATGCCTTCGGAGCATGCTGTCTCTTTGGATCCGCCCAGAAATCCGAGTAGTGAAAATCAATGCAGACCTTCATTCCATATCTGGTCGCGCGCACACCAAGTTTCATGGCGGTCGTCAGATCATTGTTTCCGCCACCATAGCCATTTCCATTCTCATCATACGGGTCATTCCACACACGCAGACGGATATAATTGACACCGGACTGTGCAAGCGTCTCAAACACATCCTGCTCTTTTCCATCGTATCCATAATACACACCCCCGCTGTTTTCTACAGAAAGAACTGCGGATGCATCCATACCGCGGATAAAATCATCGGATATATCCGCAACCGGTTGCACATAAATATCTAACTCCTCCGGGCCGTCCGGCAGCGGAAACGTTGTGACTTCTCCCACCGGCTCGATCACATCTTCTGATGTATTACTCTCCTGAACTTCTGTCTGTGTTTCTGATTCTTTCTGTGCTTCTGCTGCATTCGCTGTCTGAGCTTCATTCTGTGCTTCTGTCGTCAATTCCGTCTTTGTCCCTGTCGTTCCTGCAGAATCCCCACATCCTGCCAGAAGAGCAGTTCCAAGACTTACACTGATACATGCAGACAATAATTTTCTGTAAACCTGTCCTTTCATAAATACCTCCCATAATCTGATCTTTGTTTTCTCCTTTTGCACCGTTCCCTTTGTATGCGAAAGCGCAAACGGTTGCGCTTTCATTTTACAACTCCAGATTTCTCTTGTCAATGAAGTATATTTTTTATCTATTATTCCTCTCTATTCCCGTGACATTTTTCCCTAATTATGGTATAACTATTATTCGGCTAAGTTATTTTTAAATCTGATTACAGGGGAATGAAATTATGAATCTGCAACCCAAAATATCGTCCAATGCTTTTTTGATCGACGGGTACACGCCCGCTGTAGATATGATTCTCGTGATTTTATGTGTGTTACTTTTACTGCTTCTCCGGGAAACATTCATCCGTCGCAGCAGACTTTTTCTGCTTTTTCGCACCTGTATTGCTCTTTTGCTGATCGCAGCCTTCAGCAATGCCTGCTTTTACTATACTGTACTTTATTTTGACAGCGATACCTCTTTATGTATCCTCCGTGCAATATACCATTCGAGCCTGCTGCTCATTTTCTGTCTCTATGCAGCATATTTGAAAATACTGATCAATGTTCCCGGAAAAACAGGGCATATCATGAATATTGTTCTATATTCCATGTATTTTATTTTTGCCATTGCAGATGCACTGTCACCCGTTTTGGGCTACAGTTTCTATCGGGACAGTTCTGGTGCATGGCACGATAACCTTTATTTAAAACCTTTTACCATCGCCTATGGGCTCTATATGGCATTTATCTTTTTCCTGCTGCTTTATTACCATAATCGCATTCCGACAAGCCTGTTTCATATGCTCTTAATCGTGCAGTTTATCTGTGTTTTCCTCGTTTTTGCGGAAAATCATTACGGCAGCAATACCTTCCTTGCCATCACGTTTCTTTTGCCGATCATGGTGATTCTTTATATGGTACATGGAAGTTCTTACTGCATAAAAACTGGTGCACTGAATGCAGATTCCCTGAACGAATATTTAAACCAGCAGGTAACAACCCAGAGTTCTACTTATTATATGTGTCTGCGTTTTGACACTGATTCTGAATATGTGATGCCGGATGAGCTTGGCAAACTTTTTTTCAACTTCTGGAAAGGCTACTTTAAAAATGGCCTGCTCTTTCACCCATCCACCGACTTCTTTGTTCTTGCCATTGATGTGTCTGACATTCCAAATGCAGATAAAATCGCATTCGAAATGATTCAGAATGATTTTAAACACCACTTTGAAACTTATAAACTTCCTTTCTACCGCATTCGAAAAACTCGGATATAAAGTCCTCTATGAGGGTGTGGAGACAGATGAGCAGGAAACCATTTGTGTGAACAGTCATGCCGACTATCTGCAGGGATTTAAGTATTCCAAGCCAATCCCGATTGAAGAACTGAAGAATTTTCTTTCCCCGGCATAAAACAAAATCAGATATTCCGTACTTTTTTGCAAGCAAAAATGTTTTCTTTGCAAATCACTTGACATCATTATCTGATAAAAGTATAATCTTTTCTAAATCATATCAGAATAGTATGAATTGAAGAAACATGATGGAGATTATGAAAAAAGAAAGGAACAAGTTTTATGAAGAAAAAAGTAATTTCAATTTTACTGACAGCCGTTTTAGCTACAGGAATGGCAGCATGCGGTTCTAACAACAGTACCGCTGATACCTCTGCAAATAATACATCCGACAGTGCACAGAGCACAACGGAAGCTTCCGTTGATTCTGCTGATAAACCTGTATTAACTGTCGGCATGGAGGGAACTTATGCTCCATACACCTACCACGATGAAGATGGTACATTAACCGGATTTGAAGTTGATATGGCGAATGCCATCGGTGAAAAGATGGGCTATGATGTCCAGTTTGTTGAAACAGAGTGGGATTCCATCACTGCAGCACTCGATGCAGGAAACTTTGATGCCGTTATGAATCAGGTAACAATTACCGATGAGCGTAAAGAAAAATATGACTTTTCTACACCATATATTTATACCAGACCTGTTCTTATCGTTGCAGCTGACAACACTGATATTACCTCATTTGACGATTTAAGCGGCAAAAAGGCGGCCGAAGGACTTACCTCTAACTTCAATGAAATAGCACAAGGCTATGGTGCTGAAATTGTCGGACAGGATAAATTTGCACTTGCCATGGAATGTGTATTAAGTGGTGAAGCTGACTGTGCAATCAACGACGAATTAACCTATGCATACTGGAAACAGCAGAAAGGCGGCGAAGAATCCACAAAAATCGTTGCAGAATCCGACGATGTCAATGCAAGTGCCGTTATGTTAAAAAAAGGCAATGATGAATTACTTGAAAAAATCAATTCTGCCATGGATGAATTATTAGCGGACGGAACCGTCAAAGAAATTTCCGAAAAATATTTTGGCATGGACGTATCTCAGCCATAATTTCGTTACAGGAGAAAAATCATGGGATCATATGCATACCTGACAGCGGGTATTATTACAGCAAGACAAGCGGAACTGATGAAAAATGCATTCTGGCCAATGCTAAAACAGGGACTTCTTTACACAATTCCCCTGACACTGGTATCCTTTGCAATCGGTGTCGTTATTGCCGTACTGTGCGCGCTTTTCATTATTAACAAAATACCGGTATTAAAACAGATCGCCGGAATCTATATCTGGGTATTCCGTGGAACCCCACTGCTTGTACAGTTATTTATCATGTACTGGGGTATCTGCAATCCACTCGGTATCAACAAGTGGGTTGCCTGTATCTCGGCACTTTCCTTAAATGTAGGTGCTTATTCCGCAGAAACGATCCGTGCAGCGATTCTTTCCATTAATAAAGGGCAGTGGGAAGCCGGTTATTCCCTTGGAATGAGTTATCAGCAGACCTTCCGCCGTATCATCATTCCGCAGGCTGCCACCGTTTCCATTCCGCCGCTTTTTAACACCTTTATCGGTCTCGTCAAGGATACTTCCCTTGCATCTACGATCATGATCGGTGAGATGTTCCGTAAAGCACAGGAAGCCGCAGCAAGCTCGCTCGAATACCTTTGGATCTATATCGAAGTTGCACTCATTTACCTTCTTTTCTGTACGCTGTTAACCGGACTGCAGAAATGGATCGAGAAAAAACTGCGTGTCGGAAAGTAGAGGTAGCATATGTATTCTTTGGATAACATTTATAAATCATTTGACAATAACCAGATTTTAAAAGGTGTCTCCTTAAAGATCCCGAAAAATAAAACCACGGTTCTGATCGGGCCATCCGGTTCCGGTAAGACAACATTGCTGCGCTGTATCAATCTGCTTGAAATTCCGGACAGCGGCACCGTGAATTTAAACGGTTCGTCCATGTCCTTTCAAGAGGGGCAGAAAGTAAAATACACAAGCAACGAAATTCGCAACATCCGTATGAAAACCGGTATGGTATTTCAGAACTTTCAGCTTTTCCCGCACAAAACCGTGCTGGAAAATATCATGGAAGGTCCAATTACGGTCTTAAAAAAAGACCGCAGTGAATGCGAAAAAGAAGCGTTATCTCTTTTAGAGAAAGTCGGTCTTTCCGATAAACGCGATGCTTACCCTGGTCAGCTCTCCGGCGGTCAGCAGCAGCGAATCGCCATTGCAAGAGCACTTGCGATGAAACCGGAACTTCTTCTTTTCGATGAACCTACAAGTGCACTAGACCCGGAGCTCGAAGTGGAAGTTTTAAATATCATCCGCAGACTCGTCGATGAAAAACAGACCATCGTGATCATCACCCACAAGATGTCCTTTGCCAGAGAAGTAGCAGATAAAGTCGTCTTTTTCGATGAGGGAAAAATCCTAAAAGAAGGAACTTACACAGAACTTGAGCAAAGTAACATTCCAAGGATCACACAATTCCTAAATATGTTGAATTAAAAAGAATCCGTGCAGTATCATTTCTGATCCGCACGGATTCTTTTTTCGTCATCTTTACTCTAACTCAATCCAGTCTAATTTCAGTTCCGGCGTCACATATTCTGCCTTCAATTCATAATACCCCGGCATAAATTTTACGCGGCACATACGCTGTGTCAGGAAACGTTCTCCGGTTCCACCAGTCTGAACGGTTGCCATCAGTTCTCCATTCAGATACAGATTGGCTGTTCCCTGTGCCAGCCCCTCTATCGGGAAACAAAAATGTGCATTCAAATTGAAAATACTCTCTTTTTCCACATGAAAAACCACATTTTCAAATTTTTCCGCTTCGATCCGGCTGCCTTTCTGCAGTGCGCAGAATTCTTTTCCCTCTGTATTTACCGCTTCTTTTGCAGTAAATGAAAGCAGTGGATCAAAATCTTTTAACGGACGTTTCATCACAGGTGTACCAAGCAGGAAACGGCAGATATTCTTTGCACAGCGCTGTAATTCTCCAACTGTAAGTTTTCCTGCTTCCAGTGCCTCTAATGTATCATCGCCTGCTGCATTGATGGCAGCACCATTATTGTTGACTACCATGTATAGATCATTCTGCGCACGAACCATACAGGAAGTATATTTCAGACTTGCTTCCCCGCCATTTACAACATCGTTCATTTTTGCCCACCAGTCTGTCATAACAATTCCATCGTAGCCCCACTCACCACGCAGAATCGTTGTGTTCAAATCATAATTTGACGCTGTCCAGTGTCCGTTGACCGGATTATAGGAAGTCATGATTGAGTTGGCATTTCCCTCTTTCACGGCAATCTCAAAGCCTTTCAGGTAAATCTCGCGGAGTGCACGCTCTGACACGACAGAATTGACCATGTGACGCGCTGTCTCCTGATTATTTGCTGCAAAATGTTTTACTGTTGCAGAAGAACCGGCTTTTCGGATTCCTCTCGTCATTGCCGCTGCAAACTGCCCTGTCACAAGCGGATCTTCACTGAAATACTCAAAGTTACGTCCGTTTAACGGATAACGGTGGATATTGATACCAGGTCCAAGCAATGTGTCGATCTCATTGCCGACTAATTCTTTGCCTTCCATCTGATATAATTCTTCCATCATCGGGATATTAAAAGAACATGCAAGCAATGTTCCGATCGGAAGCTGTGTTGCCTTTAACCCGCTTTCCATACGGATACCGGATGGACCATCGGAAGCACATGCGATCGGGATACCATATCCATGCAGGCTGTCGCTGACACCGCCAAACGCAGATGCCGTACCAGGTGTTACCTTCGGGCTGCTCATTCCTTCACCGCGGACGATCACTGCTAATTCTTCATTCGTGAACTGTGCCACAAATGTGTTTAATTCTTCTTCCACACTGCTGCCATTTTTAATTTTCTCTGCAACATCCTGTAATGTGATACCTTTATTTCCAGTCTGCGGCAGTTCTTCCGGCAGACGGCTTTCGATCCTCTCTGCAAGGTTTACCGTTTGCTGTGGGGTCTTTTCATATGCACAGGCAAATGTACCGTCCGCCCTTCTCTCGCCTGTCTTAAGACGTGAAAACTCTTTCGTCGGCGCAAGTGCTTCCTCTAATGCTTCTGTAACAGTGCAGGAAGAAACCTCATAGCCGCCTTTGCCATCCACATCCGCTTTCTCTGTACATCTGACACTGTTTCCGACATAAATCTCATACATGCCTTCCTCTAAGACATAGCAGGACTTATGGCCGGTCACGCCGCTGTCATCGTAGGATGCAAATCTGTTTACCGGAATCGTAAGTTCTAACACTTCTTCCCCTCCCGGCGCAAGCAGTTTTGTCTTTGCAAAACCACACAGTACTTTCGCCGGTCTTCCAAGCTGTCCCTGTGGTGCGGACACATAGACCTGTACAACCTCTTTTCCGTCTGCCGTTCCGGTATTTTTCACACGGACATGAAATATGATCTGTGCATCTTTTCCATTTTCTGTGCTTTCTGCCTTTACCGTCTCCACGGAAAATTCGGTATAAGATAAACCGAAACCGAACTCATACATTACTTTTTCCGGTGCAAATGTTTCAAAATAGCGGTAGCCGACATAGATATCTTCCGCATAAATATTTTCAGTTTTACTGCCAAAATTGTCCGCTGCAGGGTAATCAGAAAGCTTCTCCGCGATTGTATCTGTCAGTTTTCCGGATGGTGTCACTCTGCCCGATAACAGATCTGCAACAGCATTTGCACCTTCCATACCCCCTTGCCAGATGTAGAGGATTGCTTTTATATGATCCTGATAGGATGCATCCTTCGCCCAACTCATGTCAATGATGTTAGACACATTTAGAAGTACAGCGACTTCATCAAAATATTTTGTCACAACACGGAGATTTTCTTTTTCTCTCTGTGTCAGAAGATAGCTTCCTTCTGTGTCCTCGTAATCTTTATCCTCCCCGGCAGTTCTTCCGATCAGAAAAATAGCTTTTTTTGATTTCTCTGCTGCGCGGCATGCGATCTCATCCGTGATCTCCATCTCTTCCTGATGCCACGGCTCTGCTGCCCAGCCACCGCCTCCATTGTCAAATGGATGCTCTTTTAACCATTCTCTATAGATTTCTACCAGTTCCTCATTTACCGAAAATGCCTGATTTTCACTGACTCCATCTAAAATATTTTTCACATACGGCACATTTACCGCTCCACCTGAACCGGTCCCGCTGCGGTAATATTCAATCTGGCTTCTTCCAAAAATAGAAACTGTCTCATTCTTTTCAATCGGAAGCATATGCCCCTCATTTTTTAAAAGTACTGCTCCCTCTGCTGCTGCCTCTCTGCAATATACTGCCAGTTCCGGCAGCGGAACACCGATTCCACTATTACTCATGATAATCCTCCACCTTAATCAATTTTTAGTATTAATCCCAAAATACGCTTCGCGCAGATTTCCATCTCTTCTCTTGTCAGCACTCCTGCCTCTTTCGCGCGGAGCAGACTCTCCGGGAATCCACATGCCATCTTAACGTCATTTCCTGCTTTTACTTCTTTATAATGCTCACCGCTTGTCCACCAGTCGGTTGTGACCATGCCCTGATAGCCCCACTCGTCTCTTAAGACATCCTCTAAAAGTTCACGGTTCTCAGAAGTTCTGTGACCGTTTACGATATTGTAGGATGACATGATACACCACGGATCTGCCTCTTTTACAATGATCTCAAATGCCTTTAAATAAATCTCTCTGGCTGCCCGCTCGGATACTCTTGAATCGCTTTCCTTACGGTTTGTTTCCTTGTTGTTGCATGCAAAATGTTTCACTGTAGCAGCGATATGTTTTGACTGGATTCCCTTTACCATTGCAGATGCCATTTTTCCGGTTAAATACGGATCTTCGGAATAATATTCAAAGTTTCTTCCGCAGAGCGGGCTTCTGTGGATGTTGACCGCAGGAGTCAGCCATACGGCAATGTTATTCTCCTTAACCTCAGCTGCACCTGCTGCACCGACCTGATATACCACATCTGGGTTCCAGGTACATGCCAAAAGAGTCGCACACGGCCACGCTGTCGTAACTACGCCGCATTTTTTCTCGATACGGAGCCCGGCTGGTCCGTCCGCCGTCATAATATTTGGAATGCCATACTCCGGCATATTTCCAAAGCCAAATGTATTTGCCACACCGGTATTCGGCTGCCCGCCTAAAATATGGGCAAGCTCCTCATCCGTCATCTGTGCCACAAATTCATCCATTGTAATCTTGCCTTCTGCAACTTCCATAAAAATATGTGCGTCTTTCTTGTATGGCTGTGACCAGATCTGATGCCCCGGCAGAGCACGGACAGCCGGCGAAAATCCGTCACTCTCCTCTCTTAGGACACGTTTAATTGCAGAATAATTCGGGTCATTCGGCTCAGACTGTGGAAGTTTTTCAAAATTTCCATCGGAGAGCATGCGCTCCGATAGCGAAGTAGGAACCAGTTTTGCGGTAAGCTGTTCTGTGACCGTATCTTCTTCCATCGCAAAGCAAAATACCTGCTCTGTTTCCCTTACGGATGTGCCGAGGAAAAACTGGTATTCACCTTTTTCCAGCACATAGGCTGATTTTTTGATCTTTCCAAGGTCATCATAAGATGCAAGCTGTTCCACCGGTGCTTCTAACATCAGAAGCTGTGTCTCCCCCGGAGCTAACAGGCGCGTCTTTTCAAATGCCGCAAGGACTCTCTTTGCTTTTCCAAGCACTCCCTGCGGTGCCTGTGCATACAACTGCATAACCTCTTTTCCCGGATATTTTCCGGTATTTGTCACATTGACACGCACGCGGATCACACCATTTTCTTCTTCGGCAGATACCAGCGCTCGTTCAAACGTCGTGTAAGATAAGCCATAACCAAATGAATAATTGACCTCTTTATCTGCCCCCGGTATCGTCTCAAAGTAGCGGTAGCCGACATAGATATCTTCTTTGTAATCCACATATTTTACAGATTCATGGAACGTCGCAGACGACGGATAATCTTCCAGTTTCTTTGCAAAGGTATCAGAAAGCTTTCCGGATGGATTGCCGATGCCACACAAAAGCTCTGCAGCAGCGCTTCCACCTTCCATGCCTCCCTGCCATGCCATCAGCACCGCCTGGATTTTGTCATTTCCTGCAAACCAGTCTGTATCGACCATGCCGCCGACATTCATGACAACTGCTACCTTTCGGAATAGCTGCTGCACCTGTTCTACCATCGCGCGTTCTTCCTTTGTCAGGTAAAAATCTCCGTCCGGGAAGATACGCTGTGCCTTTTCTGCCAACGGATCTATCTGTACAGACTCATCTGTCTCCTTATCATAAGAACTCTTTCTGTCCCATCCTTCCCCGGAAAAACGGCTGATACAGATCACTGCCGTGTCTGTATATGCTCTTGCTTTTTTTGCAATTTCTTCCGGGAACGCAGGCTCTACTGTCATTCCCGGCTCTGCACCTGCTTCATACTGTTTTTCTACATCTTTACGGTAATAATCGGAAAGTGCCTCATACACTTCTACCTGTTCCGGCAGTTTTTTGAATCCTTCATAGAGGTTTGTCGTATAAGAAACGGTTACATCACCGCTTCCGCCACCGCCCTTGACATAGTCAAAACTGCCTTTTCCGAACAGGGCAAGTTTGGTGCCCGCAGAAAATGGAAGAAGGCTTCCCTCGTTCTTTAAGAGGACCATGCCTTCTTTGGCGGCTTCTTTTGACAGGGTGATGTGTGCTTTTGAGGCAGTAACTTTGGTACCGTCAGTTCCGAGCGGGAGGTTGGGTTGATAAAGTGATCTTTGCCATTTTTCCATGATTGTGGGCTCCTTTTTGAAATATTTGGTGGGTGAGCGTTGGGGGCAAAACTCTTCCGAAGGCTGTGAACGTTGGGGCAAAACTCTTTATGGACTGCGAGCGTTGGGGGCAAAACTCTTCCGAAGGCTGTGAATGTTGTGAGGCATACACAGATTTAACGAAGGCACGCTTGCGCTGCGTGTCGCTCGTAGCGGTACTAAGCGACCAAAATACGGTCGCTAAGAACCGACGGCTCCCCAGCACCTTCTTTTAAATCTGCGTCCCCCTCGCAACAAGTGCAGGTTGTTGGGGAGTTTTGCCTCCAACGAATTCAGGTTATTGGAGAGTTTTGCTTCCAACGACGTTAGGTTCCTGATGAGTTTTGTTTCCAACGACGTTAGGTTCCTGATGAAATTAGAAGATTTTACTTCCAACTACGTCCACTGATAAATTTTTTTACTTCTTTCCAAATAAGTTGTCTTTCTTACAACTCTCTACGTCTCTGATTATTTATCATTTTCTATGTTCTTATCATACTTACCCCACACCTTAATTTCAAGGCAGATAATGACTTGTATTTCGGTCGATATTGACTTATTATGAGTTTAACAACAAAGTTGGCAGAATCAGTCCTATCGTACTTTACAAGGACTGCCACACATATTTTCCGGAAGGTCATCCAACATGCCCTGCGGTCTGTACGGCGCCGGGGTGTCCGGGTAAGGCTGAGTTGTCTTACCGTCTTTTATGTGTTCCTTAGTGGGCACATGAACAAAAGGTCATGCTGCGGACAGTTGTCCGAGCTCAATGCACTTTTGGCTTTCCATAAACGAAAAAGCGAGTTCTGGGAGCAGCATGAAATCGCCACTTTGTTCAGGTGCCCGCTTAGGAACACTAAAAAGCGGTAACCGGCTCAGCCTTATCCGGACACCCCGGCGCCATACAGACCGCAGGAAGGCTCGCCCAACCCCCCCATGCCGCAAATCAATTTCCCCCAGAAGAAAGGAATCCCCACCACCATGACCACCCACGAAATCATCACCTCCAAACCAAAACTCCCCGTCTACTTCGACATCTACCAGTCCGACAACCAGCTTGTCCCCAGCCACTGGCATGCACACGTAGAAATTTTATATGTCTCCTCCGGTTCCATGCATGTCATCTGCCGCGAAGAGTCTTTCCTGCTGCATGCAGGTGACATCTTTCTGGTGAACTCCGGTGACATCCATTACACCCGCACAATCGGAAGAACGGAAACCTACCTGCTGCAGATTCCATTTGACTTTTTCAATCAAATGCTTCCCGGCTTCGCCTCCATCCGTTTTCAGGAATACTTTTCTGCGGAAAAATATAAAAATGACCCCGTATTCTGTGAAATGCGGGATCATTTACTGACCATGGGTTCTCTATACAAAAATGAAAAAAATGGCTACCAGTTTTTATTTGGCAGCCACCTTCATCAATTTCTTTATATACTTTATACATCTTATGTCCTGCCGCAGTCACAGAGTACCGTCTCGCAGGACACCAAAACGCTCACACGGCTCAAAGATATCATCACCTATGTGGAAGGGCATTATATGGAACCGCTCTCCCTCTCGGATATCTCCAGCCGTTTTGCACTCAATCCGGAATACTTCTGCCGGTTTTTTAAGAAAAATATGGGATTTACCTTTTTAGAGTACGTCAACATGGTGCGGCTCTCCCATATCTATTCCGACCTCACGCAGACCGGCGACAGCATTACACAGATCATGGAACGCCACGGCTTCGTCAACTACAAGGTCTTTAACCGCATGTTCAAGGAAGTATACGGCTGCCTGCCTTCAAAAGTCCGTCATCAATAACCAACCGACTGTTTGCTCTTGGAAATCCGTCCTTAATAACCGATCGGCTTATCCTTGTTTCCAACCTTAAGACGAGCCATAGCCCGCGCTAAAGAGGCTTTGGAACGATGATACTCTTCAATGCTCTGTTTCTGGCGGAGCTGTTCTTCGGCACGCTCTTTTGCTTCCTGTGCACGTCTTAAATCGATCTCCTCCGGCGATTCGCAAGTGTCTACGATGACCGTTGCACGGTTGTTAATGATCTGTGCAAATCCGGTTCCCGTAATACCATAAATGGTGTTGCCGTTTTCCTCTAAGATACGGATTTCTCCGACTTCCACGGCAAACACCATATTTTCATGGTGCGCCTGGATCGCCTTTAAACCATCGTGGAGCGGCAGAACTACCTGTGCACATCTTCCATCGTAAAATACCTTATCACAGGCAATTACTTTTAAGCTAAATGTATTCATGTTCCTCCCTCCTAGCTGGCGGAACCGGTATTACCCATTGTCTTTGCCCGCTCAATGACATCTTCAATCGTTCCTACATTAAAGAATGCAGCTTCCGGATATTCATCCATCTCACCGTCAACGATCGCCTTAAATCCGCGTACCGTGTCTTTTAACGGCACATATTTGCCCGGTACACCGGTAAAGTTCTCTGCAACGTGGAACGGCTGGGATAAGAACTTCTGGATCTTTCTTGCACGGTAAACGACCAGTTTATCTTCTTCGGAAAGTTCTTCCATACCAAGAATTGCAATGATATCCTGTAACTCCGTGTATTTCTGGAGAATCTCCTGAACACGTCTTGCAGTCTCATAATGCTCTTTTCCGACAACATCCTCCTCAAGGATACGGGAGTTTGACTCTAACGGGTCAACTGCCGGATAAATACCCTGCTCCACGATCTTTCTGGAAAGAACGGTCGTTGCATCCAGATGTGCGAATGTCGTTGCAGGAGCCGGGTCAGTCAAATCGTCCGCCGGCACATAAACTGCCTGTACAGAAGTAACGGAACCGTTTTTGGTCGATGCGATACGTTCCTGTAACTCACCCATCTCAGTTGCCAAAGTCGGCTGATAACCAACAGCGGACGGCATACGTCCTAACAGCGCGGACACCTCAGAACCAGCCTGTGTAAAACGGAAAATATTATCAATGAATAAAAGCACGTTCTGATGCTCCTCATCACGGAAATATTCTGCCATGGTAAGTCCTGTCTCAGCAACACGCATACGTGCTCCTGGCGGCTCGTTCATCTGACCGAACACTAAGGCTGTCTTTTCAAGTACACCGGATTCTTTCATCTCTGACCAGAGGTCATTACCCTCTCTCGAACGCTCTCCTACACCAGTAAAAATGGAATATCCGCCGTGCTCCGTTGCAATATTACGGATCAGCTCCTGGATCAATACCGTCTTACCAACTCCGGCACCACCGAACAGACCGATCTTACCACCTTTTGCATAAGGTGCTAAAAGGTCGATAACTTTGATTCCTGTCTCAAGTACTTCAACAACCGGGCTCTGATCTTCAAAAGATGGCGGATCTCTGTGGATACACCAGTGTTTCTCACCCTCTAAAGTCTTGCCGCCGTCTAAGGTATCTCCTAATACATTGAACAGACGTCCCAATGTACCCTCTCCGACCGGAACCGTAATACCGCTTCCCGTAGCAACAACTTTCATGTCCTTGTGAAGTCCCTCACTGGCAGCTAACATAATACAGCGTACTGTGTTGTTACCGATGTGCTGTGCAACTTCCATGACACAGCGTTTTCCGCCGTTGTCTACTTCAAGCGCATCTTTGATAAACGGAAGGTCATTATCTTCAAATTCAACGTCTACAACAGGTCCCATGACCTGTACGATTTTTCCTGTTTTCATTCCGCTTTCACATCCCCTTCCTATTTTTTCTTCTTTTTCTTCTGTGCCTTCGCACCGCCGATTACCTCTGTGATCTGCTGGGTAATCGCAGCCTGACGCACACGATTGTATTCAATGGACAAAGTCTGCAGCATCTCTTTTGCACTGTCTGTTGCCGCCTGCATCGCCATCATTCGTGAATTATGCTCACTGGCAAAAGATTCCACAAGTGCACCGTAAATAAATCCGTTGACATAGTTCGGCACTACATGCTCTAAAATATCCTGCATGGTCGTATCCGCCTTGATCTCCTCCTGATAAATATCAACAGGAGCTTTTCCCATGAAATCCTCTTTTACCAGAGGAAGCAGTTTCATCATCTCCGCTTCCATGGAAAATGAATTTTCCATTTTTGTGTAAATGATGTATACCTCATCCAATTCATTGTTATTGTATAAATCCAGAATACGTTCTGTGATAACTCTGGCTCTGTGCAGAGACGGATTCTGCACCGTGTATTTAAACTCGGTGTCTACCTCTAACCCTTCCTTGGTAAAATACTGTCTTCCAAGTTCTCCGACAACGAACAGTTTGTTATTTTCACCCTGTTCAAATAACTCATGAGCCATTTTAATGACGTTATGGTTATATGCACCTGCCAGTCCCTTATCCGCAGTGATCACAATGTAGCCCCTGCGTTTTTGGTCGTCCGGAATCTCTTCACGCTGGTCAAAATACCGGCTCTTTGCATCCGGAATATGACGGAGCAGTCGTGAAATTGCAGACTGTAACGCATAGAAATACGGTTCTGTATTTTCGAGTTTCTGTTTAGCACTTCTAAGCTTCGCAGAAGAAATCATATACATGGCACTCGTGATCTTCATCGTATCCTGAATACTTTTCATTCGTTTCTGAATTTCCTTGGTATTTGCCATGCTCTATCACCTGCTCTTAAATTCTTTGACTGCCTCTACGATCTTCTCTGTAATCTCATCATCAAGCACTTTTTTCTCGTTAATGGCATCAACGACATCTTTATGCTCAATCTTAAAGAAATCCAGTAATCTTCCCTGGAACTCTTTCATCTGTTTGATATCCACATCCAAAAGCAGACGTTTGTTTGCTGCAACCAGTGTGATTACCTGATCCGCAAGGCTCATCGGATGGCAGAGCGGCTGTTTTAAGAGTTCCATCAGTCCTTTACCATACTGTAACTGCTCTTTGGTCATATCATCAAGATCAGAGCTGAACTGTGTAAATACTTCCATTTCACGGTACTGTGCCAAATCGATACGAATCGTACCGGATGCTTTTTTCATTGCCTTTGTCTGTGCCGCACCACCTACACGGGATACGGAAAGACCTACATTGACCGCCGGTCTCATACCGGAGTTGAACAGATCACTCTCTAAGAAAATCTGACCGTCTGTAATAGAAATAACGTTCGTAGGAATATAAGCGGAAACATCGCCTGCCTGTGTCTCAATGATCGGCAGTGCGGTAATGGATCCTCCGCCTAATTCATCGCTTAACTTACTGGAACGCTCTAATAATCTTGAATGTAAATAGAATACGTCTCCCGGATATGCCTCACGTCCCGGTGAACGCTCCAAAAGTAATGACAATGCACGGTATGCCACTGCATGTTTGGAGAGATCATCATATACGATCAGGACATCTTTTCCTTTGTACATGAAGTACTCTGCAAGTGCTGTTCCTGCATACGGCGCGATATACTGCAGAGACGCAGATTCGCTCGCTGTTGAGGAAAGCACGATGGAATAATCCATAGCACCATTCTTTGTCAATGTATTTACTAATTTTGCAACCGTAGATGCTTTCTGACCAATCGCAACGTAAATGCAGACAACATCTTTACCTTTCTGATTTAAAATGGTATCTACTGCGATCGATGTCTTACCGGTCTGACGATCACCAATGATCAACTCACGCTGTCCACGTCCGATTGGGAACATGGAGTCGATTGCAAGAATACCTGTCTCCATTGGCTGTTTTACGGACTGTCTGTCTACAATACCCGGTGCTTCCTGCTCAATGGCACGGTAATCATCTGCTTTGATCTCACCTTTTCCATCGATTGGAGCTCCAAGGGCATTGATAATTCTTCCAAGATAAGCATCTCCAACCGGAATTCCCGCTTTTTTCTTGGTTCTGGTTACTTTCGTTCCCTCTTTGATCTCTGTGTCTTTACCAAAAATAATACAGCCTACCTGATCACGTTTGATATCCTGTACCATTCCGCGGACACCGTTCTCAAAGATAACGATCTCACCATACATCGCATGCTCAATACCATAAATCGTTGCGATACCATCACCAACCCAGATGACAGTTCCGACTTCCTGGTCTTTGCTTACCATGTCATAGTTCTCTATCTCTGTTTTCAGGATAGATATAATCTCTTCCGAACTGATAGAACCCACGTTATCACCTCCACGCTAATCTTCTCTCTAACCGATTTAAGCGCCCTTTCATGCTGTAATCTTCTTCTATATCTCCTACCCGCAGTACAAATCCACCGATCAGTTCCGGTTTTTTCTCTAATGCAAGCGCAACCTTATCTTTGTGGTATTTTCCTGCAAGATATGCCTTCATCTGCGCCACTTCATCTTCCGTCGGCTCTAAAACATAATCCAGTTTTGCCTGCAGAACACCATTCTTTTCTGCTTCCACCACATCATATGCGGTAAAAATTTCCTCAAGGAGATCTGCCTCACCGTAATCGCAAACCACCTTTAGAAAATTTTTCATTGTATCCGGGAAAATCCGCTCGATCAGCTTATGTTTCTCCTGTTTTGACACAACCGGGCTTTTTAAAATCTTCGGCAGATCCTGGGTCAGAGAAAGAATCTCTTTTGTCTCATCAACAACTTCTCTTGTCACGCCAAGTTCTAAGAGAACTGTTGCATAATTATTTGCTGTCTGCGTCATTCACACCACCTGCTTTTGTCAAAAACTGTTGATACAGTAACCGGTTATTCTCGTTCGTACTTGCCTCACCAAGTACTTTTCCTGCTGCTGCCACTGCAAGAACTGCAATCTGTGACTGAAGATCCTGCACAGTTTTGTCACGTTCGAGTTCCACGGTCTTATGGGCATTCTCGATGATCTTTTCTGCTTCCGCATCCGCCGCATTGATTCTGTTCTCATACTCTGCCTGTGCACTCTTACGAGTTTTCTCAAGCAGTTCTGCAGATTCCTCATGCGCCTGTGCAAGCATTCCCTCATACTGTTTCTTTAAGTCTCCCGCTTCTGCCTTTAAATTGTTGGCATCTGCGATCTGACCTTCGATCATCTGCTTACGCTGCTCCATAACATTCGTGACAGGACCAATTAAAAACTTACGAAGTCCCAGATACAGAACGATCAGGTTAATGATGGTAAAGACGACGTTCCAATCTATTCTTAATAATTGCATTCTCTACCAGACCCTTTCCTTAACCTAAGAATAAGATAATTAAAATTGCAACAACCATACCGAAAATTGCAGTACCTTCGGCAAGTGCACAACCAAGTAATAATGCTTTTGTGATCTTTCCGTCTGCTTCCGGCTGTCTTGCGATAGCGTCTGTTGCCTTAGATGTTGCAAGACCGATACCGATACCTGCTCCAATACCTGTTAATGCTGCGATTCCTGCTCCAATTGCGATTAATGATGTCATGATAAATTTCTCCTTTTTTGTTTTTACTTTTTTTACTCGATGCTTTCCTTAATAAATAAGGATGTTAAAAATACAAATACATATGCCTGAATAAATCCGTCAAACAAGTCAAAATAAAGACTGAGTGGAACCGGCACTAAAAGCGGTGCCACAATCTTGATCAGCTCCATAATGACAAATGCTCCTAAAATGTTACCAAAAAGACGCATACACAATGATAATGGACGAATAAAAATCTCCAGTATATTCATTGGTAACATAAGTGGTATCGGTTCGGCGAAACTCTTCAGAAAACCTTTCACTCCTTTTGCATGTACTCCCGAATATTCGATCAGTACAATACTCATTAAAGCAAGCGCACCGGTAACACCGACATCTTTTGTCGGGGATTTCAGTCCGAACAGCCCGATCATATTAGCAACTGCAATATAAATTCCTACTGTCATTAAATAAGGAATATAACGTTTTCCTTCCTCTCCAAGCAAATCGTAAAAGAAGTTATGCAGTCCACCAACAACTGTCTCCACTGCCAGCTGACGTTTTCCTACGTTCTCTACACGCAGGTTTCTTCCTAAGAAAAATGCTGCTACCAAAAGAACTGCCATAATGATCCATGTCACTACCACTGATTCGGCAACCGGAATACCTCCAAATACCGGAATCGTGAATGCTGTCTCACAATTAAGTTCTTCCATCAGCGCTTTCGATAATTCCTCCGTATTCTCACTTCCCTTCTTTCCTACACTTCGATGTATTTTATTTAAAATTTTTCCACTTGTCAATTTTTTGTCAAAGTCAGCTTTTCTATTCCCATTTTAGCAATTTTATACAAATTCTATTAATGGTTTTTGTAAGTTTTTTTATGTTTTGGGAATTGAATATTTCATTTGTTTATAATTATTTTATTTTTACATTGAATTGCTTCCAAAATATAGGATAAAATACCTAAAAAAGTCTACATCTCTTATGCTATATCTTTTACGGTTCCTTAATAATAGCATGCACTTCCCGCAAACATGGATTAACGCAGTTTTCTCTTCTGCAATAACAAGAAACATCCCTCCACAGACAACAGCATTTCATGTGCAGTTGTTGTGATAAAAAATTTTAGGACTTCACACTTTTTTCAAATATTTACCACAATTCCATCATGAACTTCGTTTACTATAAATAATGTCAAAAGGAAATAAACCTTTTTCACATAAAACAGTTTCTTTTTTTCATAACAAAAGCCAGTAAAACATCCCCCGTTTTACTGGCTCCTCCTTTTTTATACATAACATTAATTCCAATTTAAGTAAAAGTATAAGGGACTTTCATGTCCCTTATACTTTTCTCTTTTTTCCTGCTGTAATTTTAATGCCTGTTGCGATTTTGTGCCAATGCCTGATTCCTGCACCTCGTAATCTTTTGGTTCTGCACCAAAAGTTACTTTTGTCACAGATAATTTACCATCTTCGATACGTTCAAATACTCCTACCCAAAATGGTTCTTCAAAATATACTGTCAGCTTTCCACTTACTTTGTTCATAAGAATCCCTCCTAAAATAATTGTTGAACAAAGAACGGACAACCCGGAGGGGCAGGTTACTTCCCCTATATAATATAGGACGGCTGGGCTACCTACCAGCTCTAGTACATTTTTAATGTACATTGCGTTTTTATCTTTGTATTTATAATCAAGCCATATGGCACGATTAACTTATTCGGTCAATTCCGATTTGTAAAACACATTCTTTTTACATAGGCACAGTATACCACATTTCCTGTGCCTATGCGATATCATTTAATGCTTCTTCCGATATGAACTCATCTTCTCCACAGTAACCTCAGGATAGAAGTAAGTAAGAATCGTTGCTTTCGGAACTCCTGCGGCAAGTGCTTTCTTCACTTCTTCCTTTTGCTCCGGTGTATACGACCAGTGCAGCATTCGATTTGTGATGGTATCCTCCCATTTAGGCTTTTCCCTCTCAGGATTCCTTACAGGTTTAGCACCAGCACTTCCACTAGAAGCATTGGCACTTTCTGTTGCTTCCGACTTCTGCGATTCATCGACATACTCAAGCTCATTTGCCTGTTCCCTGTCAATCTTTGCTTTCTGCTCTGCTTCATCCTGCATGGAGAATCTTCTGCTTAATTCCGCATCACCAAGCATCATAAACTGCTCATAGGTAAGAGAGTCTATATACACATTCTCGCCCTTATCCTTCAGCTTTTCATAATACTTAACTGCCTTGTCTGAAAGAATCTCAAATGGCGGACCGATAAGATTATCTGCTCCTCTTATCTGATGAACATAAGGCTCTCCCTTGCCATCTGCTGTCTGGTTAAACATCGGATGATTGAATGGTATAAACTTATTATCCATGATAGGATCAAAGCCACGGATAAAAATAATACACTTTTTGTTATCCAGCTTTCTGACCTCATCGGGTGTAAACAGTTCTCTTCCTAATACATCATAATTCCTTGATGAGCTTCCCTGTCTGCCCTTTGTTTCTCCACTTGACTTCTTATCAATCGTACCTTTTCCAAGCAGCTCTGACACATACTTATGCGTACTCTGCTCGTTTCCACCGAGATAGATGAACGTATCGCAGTTGCCGGGAATTGTCTCCCAGGTATCTTTAAAAAGTGCTTTTAACTGGGCAAAGTTCTGAATAATGATAATACTTGAAATCTCACGGCTTCGCATTGTCGATAACAGTGAACAGAAGTCATCTGGCAATGCGACATTCGCAAATTCATCTAACATAAATGTCACATGGATTGGCAGCCTTCCACCACAATTAAAGTCTGCCTGATAGTACAATTCCTGAAATATCTGCGTGTATAACATACCGATAATAAAGTTATAGGATTTATCACTATCCGGGATTACACAAAACAGTGCTGTCTTTGTCTCACCATCCCCATTTACTCCAATACCGATATCGGACAGATTAAGCTCATCTTTTGAGAGTAATCGTAAAACCTGCTTATTCTCAAGAAATGCAAGTCTTGAGTTGGCACTGATGATAATGGAACGGACGGTATCTCCTGCACCTCTCATACATTTGTTGTACTGCTTTACTGCCGGATGATTAGCTCCAAGCGGAGAACTTTCCTCTAAAAACTTCATACGCACATCCAGCTTTGATGCTTTTCCCTGTTCTGTAACCTCTGCTTCTCCAAGAAGTTTAAGTACTGTCTCAAAGTTTCTCTTTGCCGGCTGTACCTCCAGCCACACATAATAAAAGATAGCCTGTAAGAACAATCCTTCCGCCTTTTCCCAGAACGGATCACTTGGTGTCGCTCCCTTTGGTGTCGTATTGCTGATAAGGTTTGTAATCAGCTTGACCACATCTGTTTCCTCTCTGATATAGGAAAATGGATTGTAACAGTCTGATTTATCCATCTCTAACAGATTTATGACTTTCACATTATATCCGTTATTCTTTAGCATCTGACCGCAGCTTCTAAGGATTTCTCCCTTTGGATCGGTACAGATAAAGGAACAGTTATGCGGCATCTGCATAAGATTCGGCTTTACTTCATAAAATGTTTTTCCTGCTCCGGAACCACCACAGATAAGTATATTTCCATTGAGCTTGAGTCTCCTAAAATCCAGCGACATCTTCACATTCTGGCTGAGTATCCGGTTGAAATTCTCATCCTTATCTGCAAGTATCTTGTTGACCTGCTTCGGATTTTCAAATCTTGCCGTACCAAATTCCTTACCGGGCATATAGTTTCTCTGACTGGTGTAATACATGACAATAGCCATCGCATAGATACCTAATGCAATGGCTACTGCTTTTACTGTATTGGAATTGTAATAGTTGGCAAAGGGAACAGCACATACTTCATTGAATCTGTCCATAAATTCATTAAAGGCAATCCCTTCCGTCCACGCACCATTTATCAGATAACCAAGATACCCTGCTAACACTGCACCCACAAGAATGAATATCAGTGACGGCTTTTTCTTTGTTGTCTGCATAGGCTGCTACCTCGCTTTCTTTGTGGTAACAGTTTTCTTCTGTGTGGTCTTTTTCTGCTGCTTCTGCACTTTCTCGTAACGCTCCCTGACAGATGACTCCACCTTGTCGTAGTGAGTATAAAGCTCGGTTCCTTTCTGGGTTGTCACCACACGATTCTGCTCATCGTAGAGCTTATAATCCTTGGTTGAATCAAGGAAGGTAAGCATTGTCTTTCCACCATGAATCTCCATGATGTTTTCCTTACGGAGCCATACATATCTTGCCTCTTCTCCCCATGTGCCGGGAACTCTGGTCTTAACAGCATGGTCATTTTCTTCGATAATCAGCTTCTTGCTGATTGTCACATCTGACAGGTTCGCATTTTTTGATGCTGCAACTGCCCTCATTCTCTCAGCAAGGTCCTGATAGCCTCTGACACGGTTGATAAATGCATCCTTGTCCATCATGACTGTATGGGTGCCATCCTCATTTTTCTTTCCAAGCACACCGATTGTCTCTAGCTGTTTGATAACACTTTCAGCCTGCTCACCATTGATACTGAAATTCTCCTTGACCTGATCCACACTGATAGCTTTCTTTTCCATTGCAAACATTCCGACCTTTTCGATCAGTCCGTCAATAGCGGTATTAACCCTATCCCCTTCTATCGTGTGGCTTTTCTCGTTTCCCTGCTGTTTCTTCAAAAAATCCATCAGCTTGCCAAGGGATTTTTCATCTCCATTCTTCAGATAATCGTCAAATGTAGCAATCTTACCAAACTTGAGCTTCTGTATCATCATATTCACACGGGGAACTGCCTCTGTATGAAAGATTACCTCACTCAGTCCATCTTTCCTGTTACAGTCTGGAAGTACCGAATACAGGATTCCATACTTCTTTGCCATCTTTTCAACCTTTTTCATATCTTCGGTATTAAACTGCAACACCTGTAAATCGCCACCTTTTAAGATCAGCTTTCTCATGGATGTCTTGCCAAGTGACTTTTCATAATCAAGCATCCCTTTTAAGAAATCTATTGCCTTCTGCATGGCAGCAATGCCGCCGCTTCCTACCTTCATGGCAATCTCAATGCCATCATAAGCTACACGGATGATCTGCACCGCTTCCTGAATCTCTTCTGCCATTATCGCACCTCCACTTTCTCTCTGACTGTTGTTTTAAGCGTTTCTGTCTCTGTAGTACGGATTTCCTCGGCTGATACATCAATACCATAAGCAGTCAAAATATCTGCCAGATGATTGATTGCTTTCTCCTCCTCGATACGATACATTTCAAGTGCCACAAGCAGGTTTTCCACCTGTTCCACCCATGCAGGCTTCATATCATATTTAGACCTGTATGTGACCATAATCTCGTCCGACTCAGCCTTATCCGCTGAATGTGCCAAAGCTTCA